>ERZ791859.97-NODE-97-length-81957-cov-17.948768_pt1 | contig 81957 bp, 91 predicted proteins | sample MGYA00509943_ERZ791859 | MGnify/ENA primary metagenome ERZ791859 (study PRJEB30046, sample SAMN00792065) | human gut metagenome | study: EMG produced TPA metagenomics assembly of the A metagenome-wide association study of gut microbiota in type 2... | reverse complement strand
AAACTAAACTTAAAATAATTTAAAGTAAAAAAATTAGTAATTAAGATTCAGAAATTTTAAAATTTAAAATTTTGTGTAAAGTTAAATTTTTCATATAATTTTTTATTTACGAACATTTGTTAATAATGTTTGTAAATAATTTTACATTATAATTTTATAAAATAATTTAATAAATTTTTTATAAATATTATATAATTTTAGATTACAAATCCATAATATAATTTTGCAATTATAACACGCTAAAATCGATTTTAAGACATTTTTATATTTAATCAAACAAGTTATATGTTTATGATTAGATATGCTAATTTATAAATCTAGTGTTTATTATATAATTTTTAGTAGAAATGCTGATTTTTAGGCATTTATTAAAAATGCTCGAAAAAGGCTAAAAAAGCGACGCACGAGAATCGATTTTAAGGCGTTTTTATTTTTCAGACATATAACTTGTTGTTTGAATAATTGAGCAAAATATTGAAATATGAGGATTTGTGAAATTTTTATAAAAATAATCTAAAGTTATATAAATTTTTTTAAAATATGTGGTTACAATAATGAAAAAAAATCCAACCAAGAATAATTAAAAATAATGAGGCTTCAGAATCAAATTTAAGAGAGTTTTATAAGGAAGTAATATAGTTTGTTGTTAGAATAAACAGCTTAAATACTAGTAATAGCAAGGAATTGCAAGATTTTGTGGGTAGGACCATATATGTATGGTTTTATATTTTACTCCTATCTCTTTTTGCACAAAACTTTGATTTTGTGCAATGTTATCTTCATAAAATATAAAGACAAATATTTGCCCCCTACTAGACTTATAAAATAATCAATATATTATTTAATCATGTCTATTAAATATCATAAAAAAATTAATATGTCAATGACTTTATTTAAAGATTTAGAAATTAATTTACTTAGATTCATTGTATATAAGTACTAGAAAATATTAAAGAATATTTTATAATATAAATAAGGAAGAGACTTTTAATTAAGTACTCTCCCCGCATTCGGTCAGATTTTGTTTGTTTTTTTAAAGTTGAAAGTTTCAAATCCCATAACTAAAAGTAAATCAACCAATATGGCTATTAAAATTAAATTTTTCTTAAAGTGTTTTTCAACATACTTGTAGTCAATACCTATGATTAATTCATTTTTATTAGTATCAAGGATATATGGGTATGTGACAGTTAGTTCTTGATATTGTTTGGGCAAACTTAAACTAATTTCAATTGTCGACTTTCTACTTTTTTCTTCTTCATCATCGTCAAAATTATTTTTAATTACAACTTTAATATTGTTAATATAATTCCAATTTTGAGTCTGTACATCTTCTTCTTTTAAATAGGTTGTTCTAACAATATAGTCTGAATAATCTATCAAAGAATTATAGTCGTCCTCTGTTAGACTTTTAAGAAACAATGTTTCTATCAGTAAAGATAAAACAAAAATTAAAATTAAGATGAAAACTGTAACAATATAAAGTTTTTTCCGTGATTTCATAAAAGAATCACCCTTTCATAAATTATTATATATAAAACGTAACTCTGACCATGTTACGATTAAAAGGGATAAACAAAGACCAACTTATTGCTGGTCTTAATATTATAACATATTAAATAAATTATGTAAAGAATAAACAATTTTTCTATTATATTAATTAATAATATAATAAACTATATAAATTATTTAAATTTTTTTATAAATGATTCTATTTTGGTTAATAATTCTTTGTTGCTTTTTGTTTGTGTCATTAAACTTAATATTTGTTCTGTAACGTCAGCAACAGGCATACTATTCATAGCTTTTCTTAATGCAAATACTGTATCTAATTCTTCTTTTGTAAGCAATAAATCTTCTCTTCTTGTTCCTGATTTGTTAATATCAATTGCAGGGAAAATTCGTTTTTCTGATAATTTTCTATCTAGATGTACTTCCATATTACCTGTACCTTTAAATTCCTCAAATATTACATCATCCATCCTACTTCCAGTATCTATTAATGCTGTTGCAAGTATTGTTAAACTTCCTCCATTTTCAATATTTCTTGCAGCTCCAAAGAATTTTTTTGGTTTATGTAATGCAGCAGGATCCAAACCTCCTGACAATGTTCTTCCAGATGATGGAATTACTAAGTTATATGCTCTTGCAAGCCTTGTTATACTGTCTAATAATATAACTACATCTTTATTTTGCTCTATTAACCTTTTGGCTCTTTCTAACACCATTTCTGCTACTTTAACATGGTGCTCTGGTAATTCATCAAATGTAGAATATATAACTTGCCCATTTATTGATCTTTTCATATCTGTTACTTCTTCTGGTCTTTCGTCTATAAGTAATACGATTAGTTCTACTTCTGGGTTATTTTTTGATATACTATTTGCAATTTTCTTAATTAATGTTGTTTTTCCAACTTTAGGTGGTGCAACAATCATTCCTCTTTGTCCTTTACCAATCGGTGACATTAAATCTATCATTCTCATTGCATATTCGTTTGAGGTTGTTTCTAATTTTAATCTTTCTGTAGGATATATTGGTATTAATTCATCAAAACGTTTTCTCTTAGCTGCTTTTTCAGGGTGTTCGCCATTTACTTCACCTACAAATATTAATGATGGGAATTTTTCTCCTTCTTTAAATCTTGATATTCCTTTTACAATGTCCCCATTATCTAGTTTAAATCTTTTTATTTGTATAGGAGATAAATAAACATCTTTTGGTGTAGATAAATAGTTGTCTCCCCTTAAAAATCCATAACCATCTGGTAAAATATCTAATATTCCTTCTACTATTTCGTCTGTTTCGTTTGTTAATTTATAGTCAACTATTGGGTCACCATTTTTATCATACTTTCTTTCAACTATTTCTTTTTTTTCTGTTATATTTTCAGTATTAGTATTATTTATTAAAATTTGGCTTAATACAGTTATTAAATCTTCTTTTTTTAATTTTGAAATATTTTTTACATTGTTTTCTTTAGCTAGATTTTTTAGTTCCGCTAATGTTAAATCCTCTAAATTTGGCATAAATACCTCCTTAATAATATAAATTTTAATGTTGGGAATTGTATAAAGAAATTTATACTTAGACTTTAAACTTTTTATATTATATCATAAATAAAATAAAATGCAACCCTTTAAACCAAAAAAATGTTCTTTTTTTATAATTATATATTCTGTAAAGGACAAGTGGGGACCGTTTTAGAAAATGTATGAGGTACGAATTACATCTTCTTATAATGGGGAGCTCTGGAAAGAATATATAATTATAAAAAATCCTATTAGAACATAATTTTCTAATGGGATTTTTGGTTAAAGTTAATCTGTAAGCCGGGTTCTGTCTTTTAAAATAGTCATTTATCTAGGATATATATTGCTATATATCTCAAGCCACGCAATCTAAGAAGGCACCGAGCAGGTTTAATCTTCTTAATTTTAGGTGTTGCTCCAGATGGGGTTTGCATTGACCTATTATGTCACCATAATAGCGGTAAGCTCTTACCTTACCTTTTCACCCTTACCATAAATGGCGGTTATTTTCTGTTGCACTTTCCTTAAGGTTTCCCTCACTAGACGTTATCTAGCATCTTTGCTCTATGGAGCCCGGACTTTCCTCTCGTAAATCCTTTCGAATTTTACCAGCGACTATTCAATTAACTCTAAACGCAATTATATCATATTAAATTGGAAAAGTCTAGTTTTATATTACTATTTATATATTAATGGTATTTAATTCCTCGATAATGTTTTTGTATTTAATTAAAAATATATCTTTGCTTTTTATTGTTGTTGAATTTTGTATGTCATTTATCATAATATATACCTTATTTATATTATACTGTTTTTCTGTTTCTAAATTTATATCTGTTATTAATTTTGAATATGTGTCAACAGCAAGTTTAATTTGAGCATTTATTTTGTCCCAATCTTCACTATCTAAAATACTATAAGCACTAAGAATGTATTGCTTTGTGTTTATTATTGTTTTGTATTGTTCATCATTACTGCAGTTTTTTATAAATTTTGGTATATATGAATATAATGTGTTTAATGAGCTCATTGTTTTTTCTTTGTCTTCTTGTTTTATTGAAGATAATAAATTGTCATATTCTTTATTAAAATTTAAAATGTCGCTTTGATTTAAACTTATATCATATAAATCTAGTGTAATTGATGGCATAGCAGATGAAACTTCTTCAGCTTCTTTTTTTATATAATCCCAATTAATATCTGAATTTTGACTTAAAACAGTAGATGGGGTTAAACTATATTTTTTGTTGTTATTTCCTAAAGGTGCATTACTACTTTCAGAATTATTTCCTGATGAAGAACTGTCCCCTTCCCCTTCCTTTGAGCTATTACTATTTGAAGAAGAATTAGAAGAATCACTATTTTTTTGACTATTTATTTCTTGGGAAGATATTTTATAATTTTCAAATTCAATATTATTTAAACTATTAAATAAATTTATTAGTTTGCTCTCTACATATTTAATTTCACTTAAAGATTTCTCTCTTATGTCATTTTCATTATTCTTGGATGCATTTGTGTAAATTGTAAAAGACAATATTATGATTATTAAGAAAAGAACAAGAAATGCAATTTTTTTAAATTTTTTCATTTAATTTCCTCCAATATGTTAATTGTAATAATATTCTTTGTATAATTAAAAAAAATTATTCTATAATAATAATATAATTATATTTTTAGGAGAAAAAAATGGTGGCTTTTGTTAATTTGTATAGTAAAAATAAAGGCGAACTTAATAATTTTTTAAGCAAATTTTATAATAATAATTTAAAAATAACCGATGATAACAGTTGGGAAAAAGATTTTAATAATCCTGTTGAAATTGCTGAGCTTGTGGGAGCATATATAGATAATAATGATAACTATAATATAAGTATGTGGATTTGTTTGGATGAAGGAGTTTTAATAAAAATTACTAATAAAAATGCAGATGATATAATAAAATACCTATATGAAAGATTTCCATATTAAAAGAAACTGTTATATTACAGTTCCTTTTCTATTGGTGTTATTTTATCAATGTTTGAGGTGTCCTCCTGTTTTGTACCACATTCTGGACAAAATTTACAATCTTTATCAATTTTGGCAAAACATTTTAAACATTGTTTTTTATTATTTAATTCTAAACACTCATTTAGAATCTCTTCTATTTGATTTGTTAAAATATCTATTTTGGTACATTCTTCTTCTAAATCATTTTTTATGTTTATATCTTCTTTTAATAAATGTTTTTCATAAATTTTTGCTCCAATATCTAAATAAATATCATTTATTTGTGATTTTAGATTACTCATTTTTAATCTTAGTTTAGCTTCTTTTGCAAGTTTTCCTGTTTTAGCAGCTGTTACTTTATATGCAGTGCTTGCTTTTTCACTTATTTTATTAAAAAATTCCATGCAATAGTACCTCCTTTAGTTTTCTACTATTATATGGAATTTTTATATTATTATACATATGTTAGTCTTCGTATTTTTTATCTCTATTCATTAACTCTAAAACTGCTTTTTTTGGATCAAGATTTTTATATATAACTTTATATACAGTTTCTACTATTGGCATTGGAATGTTGTGTATTTTTCCAAGTTCATATGCTACATCAATATTGTCAATACTTTCTATAACCATTCCAACTTCTTGCTTAGTTTCCTCTAATGATTTTCCTTGTCCAATTAGTTTTCCTGCTTTTCTGTTTCTACTGTGTTCACTCAAACAAGTTACAATTAAATCACCTAAGCCACTAAGTCCATAAAATGTTTCTCTTTCTCCTCCAAGTTCTATTCCTAAACGTGCAAGTTCACTTAATCCCCTAGTTATTAATGCTGCGAAGGTATTATCTCCTAATCCAATTCCAGCTGCAACTCCTGCACAAAATGCAATTATATTTTTTAATGCTCCTCCAAGTTCTACACCTTTTACATCATTTGATGTATAAATTCTCATATGATCACACATAAAGGTATCTTGTATTTCTTTTAAAATATCTTGATGTTTTGAAGCACATACTAAAACAGTAGGAATTGAAATACATACTTCTTCTGCATGGCTTGGACCTGATAATACACCAATTTTAGCATTAGGCATTTCTTCTAATATAACTTCATCTAATGTTTTTAAGCTATCTTTTTCAAATCCTTTTGAACATATGATTATTGGCTTATTTTGAACATATTCTTTGTATTGTTTAAATGTTGACCTAGTGAATTTTGAAGGTGTAACATGCAATATAAAACTGCTTTTATCTATTACTTCTTTATAATCTGTTGAGCATGTAATATTTTTTGGTAATGTTATATTAGGCAAAAACTTACATTTATGTTCATTGTTAATTAAATCTCTTTCTTCTTCCATAAATGACCAGATCTTTATGTTATTTCCAAGTTTAGCTAAATGAATAGCAAGTGCTACTCCCCAACTTCCGCTACCTATTATTGCTATATTTTTCATTATTCTTTTGTCCTTTCTTTTTTAAAGCTTAATTTATTTTCCTTCCCAGTTATTATTCTTTTTATATTGCTTCTATGATTAAATAAAACAATAACTGCAAGAATAATACTATAAACAAAATAGCTGCTTCCTTCTTTAACTATATATGCATTTTCAAAAATGTTTGCTGCAAAATATGTAAGTAATGGAAATGCTATGGCTGCCATACATGAACCAAGTGAAACCATTTTAGTAATTGCCATTATAATAATTGCTATTGCTAAACAAATTAATCCAATTTGCCAATTAGTCATTATTAATACTCCTAGTGAAGTTGCAACTCCTTTACCGCCTTTAAAGCCAAAAAATATTGGAAATGTATGTCCTATAACAACAGCTATTGCAGCTATTTGAACTAAAATAGATTTATTTTGTGCATTAAACAAATATCCAACTAAAATAGCAATACCTATTGAAACTACACCTTTTAATATGTCACATATTAAAGTAATTGCAGCAGCTTTTTTTCCAACAGAACGAAGCATATTTGTTGTTCCTGCATTTCCGCTTCCCTTTTGCCTTACATCAAATCCAGCCATTTTTTTACTTAATATTACTGAAAAATTTATACTTCCTATTAAATACGCAATAATTGCAATAAGTATACAAATTGTTAGCATATTACATACCTCCCTTTTCTGTTTTTTCTCTAACTATAACTCTAACAGGTGTACCTTCTAAGCCAAATTCTTTTCTTATATTATTTACTAAATAACGTTCATAAGAAAAATGGAATAGTTCTTTATTATTTACAAATATAACAAATGTTGGTGGCTTTGTACTTGCCTGTGTTGCATAGAATATTTTAAGTCTTTTTCCTTTATCTGTTGGAGGTTGAACAATTGCAATTGCCTCATTTATAACTTGATTTAATACAGACGTAGAAACTCTTAATGCGTTTTGTTCTGCAACAAAATTAATCAAGTCAAATAACTTGTTAACTCTTTGACCTGTTTTGGCAGATATAAATATTATTGGAGCATAAGATAAATAAGAAAGCTTGTTATAAATCTCTTTTTTATATTTTTCTAAGGTTCCAGTTCCTTTTTCATATTCATCCCATTTATTAACTACGATTATTATACCTTTTCCTGCTTCATGTGCTTCTCCTGCAATTTTTGCATCTTGATCTGTAACACCTTCTAATGCATCTATCATCATAAGACAAACATCTGCTCTTTCAACAGCAAGAAGTGTTCTCATTATACTAAATTTTTCTATAGATTCTTTTACTTTGCTTTTTCTTCTAATACCTGCTGTATCAATAAATACATATTTCCCATGTTCATTTTCTAGATTGGTATCTATTGCATCTCTTGTTGTACCTGCTATATCACTTACAATTGCCCTGTTTTCACCTAAAAGCTTATTTATTAAAGATGATTTCCCTACATTTGGTTTCCCTATTATTGCTACTTTTATTGTTGTATCATCATCTTCCCCATCTTCTTTTTCTGGAAAGTCTTTGTAAATTTCATCTAATACATCTCCTATTCCTAATGCATTTGATGCAGAAATTGGAAATGGATCTCCTAGTCCTAGATTATAAAACTCGTATATTTCTTCTCTATCTTTTTCAAAATTATCTGCTTTATTGCAAACAAGTACAATTGGTTTTCCAGATTTTTTTAACATTAAAGCAATTTCTCTGTCAGCTGCAGTTACCCCTTGCCTGATATCTGTAACAAATACAATAACATTTGCCATTGATATTGCAAGATTGGCTTGTTCACGCATTTGAGATAATATAATATCTTCAGATTCTGGTTCTATTCCTCCTGTATCAATTAGTGTAAAATTTCTACCTCTCCAGTTTGTGTCTGCATATATTCTGTCTCTTGTGACTCCTGGAGTATCTTCTACAATTGATATTCTACTTCCTGCTAAATAGTTAAAAAAAGTAGATTTTCCTACATTTGGTTTTCCTATTATTGCTACTATTGGTTTTGACATTTTTTCACCTCTTAATTTTTTAATAATATAAGTATATCAAATTATTTTATAAATAACAAGAATTTATTTTAATAATATTGAATCATCTTCATTTGCTTTTTCTTTTTCTTCTTGTTGTTCCTCACTAAATATGGTTAAAGCTAAATTATTGTTATTAATTAAATCCATGTGTTCTTTTTTAGAGGCATTATTTGTATTTAATAAAATATTTAAGGCAGATGTTATTTCTTCATTATTTATATTACTTAAAGTTTCTTTAAAATCTAAATTATTGTCTTTTATTAATTTATATAATAATGCAACTGCTTGATATTTTGTATTGTGTCCTTTAGATTTAATCATATTTGCAAAATCAAATGGTGCAATATAATCTGGGTTATTTCCCTCATTTGATAATTTTACTAATTGCTTGTTTACAATTTTTTTAATTTGAGTTATATCAATCTCTCCGGTTTTATTTAAATATTCTTGAATATATGCATCTGGAATATGACAGTTTTGGCTTTTTGCCTCTTCAATAATTGTTTCAAGGCTTTTCCCCGATTTTAATAACCCAAAAACGGCTGCCTTATTGGCAATTTTGGGTTTTATCATATTTCTATCTGAATAATATCTATTTATTTCTCTTTTTGTATAGTCTGCACTTAGTCCGTAAGTTTTTTGCAATTTGATTTATACTAAATCCATTTTCATATAACTGAACCATTTTTTTATTATTATCATTTTTCATTAATTTTTTAAAATAATCATATCCATAATTTTCTCTTAGCCTATTTCTTAAGGTTGATGTAGATACATTATTTTCTTTTGCAAAATCTTCTAAACGATTGTTTTGGTAAGCATTTACAATTTCTTTCAAATTAAATTCCTTTTTTTTATTTTGGGCCGAAATTAGAAAATATGAACATTTTTCTGCATCATAATAAAATAATTTTTTTCCTTCTTCATCATTTAAAAGAGCTTTTTTTAAAATAGAAAAAGAAACAAAATATTCCTTTGCAAGCTTTGATATATATTCTCCATTGTTAATTCTTTCAATAATAGTTTTTAAAGGAAGTTGTTTTGTTTTTCTTTCTTGTAATGGTATTGGTTTTGGAACATTATGAGTAAAGCAATAATTATTTATAGTTTTGGAAATTTTATTAAAAGATGTTCCATATTGATTTGCTATATTTTTCATACTAATTCCATTTTTATATAATTCATATATTTTTTCTTCATCTTCAGACGTTAGTTTTACTTTCATTGTAATACATCTCCTATAATACAATAATTTTTTATATATTGTATTATAGCACATTTTAAAGATAATTCAAATATTTTTAAATTCCCATTATGTTATATCCGCTATCTGCATATATAACTTGACCTGTTATACAATCTGACATGTTACTTAATAAAAATGTTGCAACATTTCCTACTTGTGTTGTTGTTACATTTTGATGTAATGGAGCTTTTTCTTCTACAACAGTTAATATTGATGAAAAATCTTTAATTCCTTTTGCAGATAATGTTTTTATAGGTCCTGCAGAAACAGCATTTACTCTTATTTTTTCTTTTCCTAAGTTTTCTGCTAAATATCTAACACTTGCTTCTAAAGCTGCTTTAGCAATTCCCATTACATTATAGCCTTCTAAAACTTTAGTTGAGCCATGATATGTTAATGTAACTAAACTTGCATTTTCATTTAATAAATCTATTTCCTTTGCAATTCTTGCAGCTAAAACAAAAGAATATGCGCTTACGTCTACAGCATGGCTATAACCTTCTTTACTTGTGTATATGAAGTCATTGTGTAAATCTTCAGTATTTGCATGTGCTATAGCATGTACTAAACCGTCAATTTTCCCATTTTCTTTTTTTATTTTTGTAAAAACATTTCTAACTAATTCGTCTTCAGAAGCTCCATCTAATACATATGCTTTACTTCCTTTAAATTCAGATATTAAATCTTCTATTTTTTCTTTATTTTCTTCCCCCATATATGTAAATATTAATTTTGCACCATTTTCATATGCTGATTTTGCAATTCCAAAAGCAATACTCCACTTATTTCTTATTCCCATTATTAATATTGTTTTATTTTTTAACATTTTTTCCTCCTTAAATTTCCTTAAAATAACTTATATTTCTAAATTTATCATATCTATCTTGAACAATTTGTTCTTTAGTCATTTTTTGCATTGTAGCAATTTCATTTAGTATTTCATATTTTATATTTTTTGAGACTTCTATAAAATCTTCTTTATTCATTTTAATTGGCTCTTCTATAATTTTGTCTATAACTTTTAAATCATATAAATCATGTGCTGTTAGTTTCATTTTTTCTGCCGCTTCTTTAAATCTGCTTGAATCTTTCCATAAAATACTGCTATAACCTTCTGGCGATAATATTGAATAAATTGCATTTTCAAGCATAAAAATTTTATTTGCTACCCCAATTGCTAGAGCTCCACCAGAAGAACCCTCACCTATTACAATTGAAATTATAGGAACTGCTAGCTTTGCCATTTCAAACATTGATTTTGCAATAGCTTCGCCTTGACCTCTTTGCTCGGCCTCAATTCCAGGGTATGCTCCTTTGGTATCTATAAAAGTAATAATAGGTCTTCCAAATTTTTGTGCTTGTTTCATAAATCTAATAGCTTTCCTATAGCTTTCTGGGTTTGGCATACCAAAATTTCTTTCTATATTTTCTTTAGTTGTTCTTCCCTTTTGTTCTGCAATTATTGTAAAATTTTGATTATCTATTTTGCCAAGACCACATACTATAGCTTTATCATCTTTGAAATTTCTATCACCGTGCAATTCTATAAATTCATCAAAAATACTATATATATAATCAAGTGAGGTTTTTCTTTTTGGATTTCTTGCAATTTCTACCCTTTCCCATGCTGATATTTTATTTTCTTCCATTGCTTTTACCTCCTTTATGATACATAATTAATTTGTAAAGAGTTTCTTTCATTTCCTCTCTTTTTACAATTTTATCAATAAAGCCATGTTCTAATAAAAATTCTGCAGTTTGGAAACCTTCTGGTAATTTTTCTCCAATTGTTTGCTCTATTACTCTTTTTCCCGCAAATCCTATCATTGCTCCTGGCTCAGCAAGTATAATATCTCCCAAACTTGCAAATGATGCTGTAACACCTCCATATGTTGGGTCAGTTAATATAGATATATATAAAAGTCCGTGCATTATCTAGTTTTGTCAATGCCGCTGTTGTTTTTGCCATTTGCATAAGCGAAATTATACCTTCTTGCATTCTAGCACCACCAGAAACAGCAAACATAATAAATGGTAATTTTAATTTTATTGCTTGTTCTATACTATATGTAATTTTTTCACCTACAACAGCTCCCATACTGCCCATCATAAATCCACTGTCCATGACACATATAACAACATCTTCTCCATTTATTTTTCCGGTACCACATGCTACTGCTTCTTCTATTTTTGTTTTTTCTCTTAGAACTTTTAATTTTTTAGGATAATCTTCTAAATTTAGAGGATTTACAGTATCTAAATTTAAATTAAATCTTTTATATGTTCCTTCATCTATTGTAGATTCCAATCTTTTATTAATATGCATTCTAAAGTAATGGCCACAATTAGGACATATGCTATAATTTTCCCTTACACTTTCTTTATACAATATTTCTTTGCAAGCCTCGCATTTTATCCATTTTCCAACAGGTATATCAATTTTTGACTTTTTATTTTTTAAATTATTATTTTCTCTTTTTACAATTTTATCTACTATCATTATTTGGTCTCTCCTTTTAGCATTTCTTTTTCAATAAAAGATGTATCAAAATTTCCTCTTATAAAATTAGGATTTTTTATTATACTTAAAAGAAAATCTCTGTTTGTATCTATTCCGTCAATAACCAACTCTTCTAATGCTCTTTTCATTTTACTAATTGCTTCATTTCGGTTAGAACCTAAAGTAATTATTTTTGCAATCATTGAATCATAGTTAGAAGGAATTGTATAACCACTATATATTGCAGTGTCAATTCTTACACCATTTCCACCTGGAAGATTTATTTCATTTATTTTACCTGGTGATGGTCTAAAATTTTTACTAGGATTTTCTGCATTTATTCTACATTCTAAAGAATGGCCTTTAAATTCTATGTCTTTTTGTTTAAATTTTAATTTTTCTCCACCGGCAATTCTAATTTGCTCTTTTACCAAATCAATTCCTGTTCTCATTTCTGTTATTGGGTGTTCTACTTGAATTCTTGTATTCATTTCCATAAAATAGAAGTTTTTATCACTATCTACTAAAAATTCCACAGTACCACAGCTTGTATAGCCAGCAACTTTAGCAGCTTTAATTGCTGCATTTCCCATTTTAGTTCTTAATTTTTCATCAACAATTGTAGATGGTGTTTCTTCTAATATTTTTTGATGATTTCTTTGTATAGAGCAATCTCTTTCACCTAAATGTACTACATTTCCATGTTCGTCTGCTAAAATTTGTATTTCAACATGTCTTGGATTTTTTATATATTTTTCTATATAAATTTCATCATCATTAAATGAATTTTTTGCTTCTTGTTTTACTATGTTATAATTTTGTTCAAGTTCCTTTGCAGAGTTTACTATTCTAATACCTTTTCCTCCTCCGCCTGCTGCTGCCTTTAGTAAAACTGGATAGCCTATTTTTTTACAAATAGTTGCTGCTTCTTTTAAGTCTTTTATACTTCCATTAGAACCTAAAATAACAGGAATTCCTTCTTCCTTCATTAATTTTTTGCTATTAGACTTATTTCCTAATAAATCTATAACATCTGATTTTGGTCCAATAAATTTTATATTTGATTCTTCACATATTTTAGCAAATCTTGAATTTTCAGATAAAAAGCCAAAACCTGGATGAATACTATCTGCTTTTGTTATATTGGCCGCTTCTATTATATTTTTTATATTTAAATAGCTATCTTTAGAATTTGCCGGCCCTATACATATTGCTTCATCTGCTAAACGAGTATGTAATGCATCTTTATCTGCTGTAGAATATATGGCAACTGTTTTTATATTCATTTCTTTACAGGCTCTAATTATACGAACAGCTATTTCTCCACGATTTGCAATTAATATTTTGTTCAATTAAAATTACCTCCTTTTTTAGTCTATAACGGCAAATGTAAATTCACCTTTGGCAGCTAGTTTTCCGATTTACTGTTGCTATTCCTTCTCCTACTCCTATAGGTCCTTTTTTCTTTATTATTTTTACTTCTAATTTTAATTTATCTCCTGGAACAACCATTTTTTTAAATTTCATTTTATCAATTCCACCAAATAAAGCATTTTTACCTGTATTTTCTTCTTGGCTTAATATTGCAACTGCTCCTGCCTGAGCTAAAGATTCAGCAATTAGCACTCCTGGCATGATAGGATTACCTGGGAAATGTCCTTTAAAATACCATTCATTTTCATCAACATTTTTATATGCTATAGCCATTTTACCTGGCACAAATTCTTCTACTTCATCTATCATTAAAAATGGTTCTCTTTGTGGTATAATTTTTTTTATTTCTTCTTTGTTTAACATTCTTTCCTCCTTCAATGATCTTTTCTTTTTAGTTTAATTATATATTAAATTACTATTTAAGAGAGAACAATTTTTGCCCATATTCTACAGGCTCACCATCTTTTACATAAATTTCATAAATTTCACCATCAAATTCTGACTCTATTTCATTCATTAATTTCATTGCTTCTACTATACAAAGTGTATCTCCCTTTTTTACGTAATTCCCTTTTTCTACATAAGGTTTAGATGTTGGAGAAGGTTTAATATAAAACGTTCCAACCATTGGAGATGTTACAAGCTTTAAATTTTCACTTTCATCTTCTTTGGTTTGTTTAGTTTGTACATTTTCTTCTTTATCATCATTACTAGTTATCACTACATTTGGGGCCAAAAGCTCTTTTTTCATGCTAATTTTTGTTCCGTCTGGAAAGTCTATATCAATTGATGATAATTTAGAATTCCCCATATCTTCCATTAGCTGTTTTATTTTATCATATTCCATTTTTATTTCTCCTCTTCAAATTTTTTTATTATAATACTTGCATTATGTCCTCCAAATCCTAAAGAGTTTGACATTACAATATTTAACTGTGCATTTCTTAATTCATTTGGAACAATGTCTAAATCACATTGTTCGTCTTTTTCTTTATAATTTATTGTTGGAGGTACAATACTATCTTCAATTGCTTTTACACAAAGGATTGCTTCAACAGCACCAGCAGCACCTAGTAAATGCCCTGTATTTGACTTTGTAGAGCTTACCATTAATCTATTTATATTATCTTTAAATACTGTTTTTATGGCCATTGTTTCTGTTGAATCATTTAAATGTGTTGATGTTCCATGAGCATTTATATAATCAATTTCTTTTGACGTTATTTTTGCATCTGCAATTGCCCTTTCCATTGCTTTTGCACTACATTTTCCATCTGGACATGGTGATGTTATATGGTATGCGTCTGTTGTTGCTCCATAGCCTATTATTTCTCCATATATTTTAGCGCCTCTTTTTTTTGCATGTTCTAATTCCTCTAAAACAAGCATTCCTGCTCCTTCTCCCATTACAAAACCATTTCTTTCTTTATCAAATGGAATACTAGCTCTATTAATATCAGTAGATGATGATAATGCTTTCATATTTTCAAAACCTGCAATTCCTACTTCGCAAATTGCAGCTTCTGTTCCACCTGCTATAATAACATCTTCTGCACCTAATTTTATAGTTTTGTATGCCTCTCCTATTGCATGTGTTGATGATGCACATGCTGTTAAAACAGAAATTGATTCACCTTTAAATCCAAATTCTATAGCTATATTTCCAGCAGGCATATTGGCAATTGCCATTGGAATAAACATTGGTGAAACTCTTCTATTACCTTTTTCAAAATTTATTTTACATTGTTCTTGAATTGTTGTTAAACCTGCAATTCCAGAACTTACAAAAGTTCCTACTCTATCAAAATCAGTATTTTCTTTTGTAATATTACTGTCTTTTACCGCTTCTCTTGCAGCTATAATTCCAAGTTGAGATGACCTATCTAACCTTTTTGATTGCTTTTGGTCAAAATAATCTTGTGGATTATAATTTTTTATTTCTGCATCTAACTTTGTTTTAAATGTTGCTGTATCAAACAAAGTAATTTCATTTACTCCACATTTTTTGTTTTTTATTCCTTCCCATGTTTCAAAAACATCTGTTCCTATTGGAGTTATAGCACCCATTCCTGTTATTACTACTCTTTTTTCCATTTATATTTCCCCTTTCTACATTAACATTCCACCATCAACTTGAATTACTTGGCCTGTAATATAAGAACTATCTTCTGATGATAAAAATTTTACTACATTTGCAACATCTTCGGCAGTTCCCATTCTTTTTAATGGTATTGTTTTATTAATTTCTTCTTTAATTTCTTCTTTTAAAACATCTGTCATTTTGGTTTCTATAAATCCTGGAGCAACAGCATTTACAAGTATGTTTCTGCTAGCTACTTCTTTTGCTAAACTTTTAGTAAATCCTATTATTCCAGCTTTAGATGCGGCATAATTTGTTTGTCCTGCATTTCCACTTATTCCTACAACAGAAGATATGTTTATAATCCTTCCTTCTTTTTGTTTTGTCATATAAGAAATAACATTTTTAGTCATATTAAATGTTCCAACTAAGTTTGTATTTATAACACTTAAAAAATCTTCTTGTTTCATTCTTAAAAGTAGCATATCTTTTGTAATACCTGCATTATTTACTAATACATCAATTCTTCCAAATTCTTTAATTGTCTCTTTTATCATATTTTCGCAACTTTCAAAATTAGAAACATCGCCTTTAACTCCTAAAAACTTAACATTTAAACTTTGGATTTTCTTTTTTGTATTTTCAAAATCTTCATTTTCTTTTCTGTAATTAACAACTATGTTATAGCCTTGTTTTGCAAGCGTATATGCAATTTGGCTTCCTATTCCCCTAGTAGCTCCTGTTATAAAAGCAACTTTATTCATTACATTACCTCCTTTATTAACTTTTCTAAATCATTAACAGTTCCAACATTCATTATCTTTATAGGTCTTTCAAATTTCATTCTTTTTACAAATGAACTTAAAGTTTTCCCTGGACCAATTTCTAAAAAGAAGTCTATTCCATTATCATACATTGTTTGTAATACTTTAGTAAATTTTACAGGATTCATTATATGCTCAGATAATATTTGTGAAATATCATCTGATTTACTATATATTTTCCCATCTATATTTTTTACAACTTTGGGTTCTTTGGAAATTATATTTACATGTTCTAGCTCTTTTTTTAGTTTAATAGAACATTCTTTTAGTTTTTCTGTATGAAATGGTCCTGCAGTATTTAAAATACTAACCATTTTTGCTCCCATTTGTTTTGCAAGCTCTCCTGCTTCAATAACTCCTTGTTCTTCCCCAGATATAACTATTTGCCCAATTGTATTATAGTTTGCAGGAACAACAAAATAATTTATTTTATTGCAAACATCTTCTACTTGTTTTTCTGTAAGCCCTATTATTGCAGCCATTTTCCAGTTACCACTTGGAGTATAATTTTGCATTATTTCTCCTCTTTTTTGAACAATTTTTAAACCATCTTCAAAACTAAATATTCCGTTTTCTATTAAAGCTGTATATTCTCCCAAACTTAATCCTGCTGATAAATTAGAATTTATATTACATTTTTTTAAAATTTCGAGTATTGCTAGACTTTGCGTAAGTATTGCAAGTTGAGTATATTTAGTTTTATCTAAAAGTTCTTTTGGGCCTTCAAATGATATTTGTTTTATAGGCTCATTTGTGATTTTTTCTGCCATATCATAAATCTTTTTTGCTTCATCATATTTTTCATATAAATCCTTTCCCATGCCTACATATTGAGCTCCCTGCCCAGGAAATAAAAAACCTATTTTCATAATTTAATTCTCCTTTTTATTGTTTCTTCAAATTTATTACAAAAGCATTCAATAATTTCAGTTCTATTAACTTCTATTCCAAATTCTTTTTTTATTGATGTTGCAATATCTTTTATATCATCTAAAAATACCGTTTGGTTTGTATTAATACCAATACCAATTACTAAAAATTTAACATTTTTAGCTATAATTTTGCTTTGAGTAAGTATTCCTCCTATTTTTTTACCATTGTATGTTATATCATTGGGCTCTTTTATATTTAAATTTATATTATATTTTAGTTTAAATATTTCTACAATAATTTTGGCAACTTCAATTGTCACCCCTTCTAATTTTTGAGGAGAGCAATTTACTTCTATATAAAAGGAAAAGGCAATATTTTGTGTTTCATTTGTATGCCATATTCTACCATGTGTTCCTTTTCCATTTGTTTGAATATCTGCCATAACAAGTGTTCCATTTTTTATATTATTATTTTCTATTCTTCTAAATATTTCATTTTGCGTAGAATCAATTTGGTTATAAAATATAAAATCTCTTCCTAAATATTTAGTTTTCAGATTTGTTAATTTCATCTAAATTTGCCTGCCTTTTTATTTTATTGGTTGTTGTTTTTATTAATGGCTTAGTTGTTAATATCATTCCTCTTATTGCTTTATATTGTGGCATTGTTGAATTTACTTCTTTAATTTTTTCAAAAATTGCCCTATAAATATCTTCTTTCGTTTTTGCTTTGTATACATTTTCTACAACCTCTTTGTCATATACAACTTTTACATTTATTTTTATATCATTTTTATCATTTGATTGTTGTTTCCCAAAAATAAATGATTCTGTTACACCTTCAATTTTATTTACTAAATTTTCCATTTCTTCTGGAAATATATTTTTTCCATTTTTTAGTACTATAACACTCTTTTTTCTACCACATATAAATATATAGCCTTCTTTATCAATTTTGGCTAAATCACCTGTATAAAACCAGTCACCTTTAAAAGATTCTTTTGTTGCTTTTTCATTGTTATAATAACCAAGTGCAATACTTGGGCCTTTTACAACAAGTTCTCCTACTCCTTCTTTATTTATATCTACAAGTTTTGCTTTAACACTTGGAACTGTTTTTCCAATAGAGCCAATCTTGTGCTCTTTGTTTGTTCCTATTGCTACAACTGGAGAAGTTTCTGTTAACCCATAGCCTTGAACTATATTAATACCAAGCAGTCTGTATCTTTCTTCTATTGCAGGATCTAAAGAAGCGGCACCACTTATAAATAATTTTACTTTACCTCCAAGCATATCATGAATTTGTTTAAAATTTTCTTTTCTTTCTTCCATGCTTGAATTTCTAAGCTCTTCTTCCTTTTTTAAAATATTATCAAGTTTTCCTTGCTTTTCTAACTGTTTTCTTATCATTCCAAAAATTCTTTCATAAATAACAGGAACACAAGCCATAACAGTTACTTGATATTCTTTTAAATTATCAACAACATGTCTTAATCCATCTGAAAATACAGTTTTTGCACCTTTGTATAGTGAAAATAAAAATCCAACTGTGCATTCAAAAACATGGTGTATTGGTAAAATAGAAAGAAGTGTATCATTTTCATTTACATCAACAACTGATGCAATGTCCATTAAATTTGAACAAATATTTTTATGAGAAAGAGCAACCACTTTAGAACTAGATGTTGTACCAGATGTAAATAACATAATGCTCATTTTTTCATTATCTATTTTGGCTTCTATAAATTCCTTATTCCCATTTTTTATTAATTTTTCTCCTGTTTTTATTAATTCATTTAAAGAATATATACCATCTGTATTTTCTAAATTATCAAATGATATTAAATGTTTTAATTTGTTATTTTGGTTGTATTTTATTTTAGTTAATGTATCTTCATATTTTTTAGAATAAAAAATAGCTTCAACTTCAGACCTTTCTATTAGTGATTCTAATTCATTTTCAGGTAATGATTTATCAAGAGGAACAACAAGTCCTGTTCCACATACTACTGATAAATATGCAACTTCCCATTCATACCTGTTTTCTCCAATTATTGCTATTCTTTTATTTTTTAACCCCATGTCAATTAATGCAGTTCCAAGATTATCTACCATATTTCTTACTTGCTTATGTGTAAATGTTTTATATTTACCATTATCTATTTTTATTTGATATGCTATTTTGTTACCATATATTTCTTTTGTTTTATTTAACATATCCTTTAAATTATCTATTTTTATAACTTCATATAATTTTTCACTCATTTGTATCCTACTTTCTTTATATTTAAATTACTAGATTATTTTATAACACATCTTTTTATATGTCTTTATACTGGTAAGTCAGTACAATATATTTTAATAAAAAAATAGCCCTAAATTATTAATTCTTTTAATAATAATTTAGAGTTATTTTTTATTATTTATTTAAAATATCTTTTATTATTTCTCCTGCAATCATTAGTCCTGCAACAGATGGTACAAATGATATGCTTCCAGGTACTTGATTTCTTATTGTACATTTTCTTTTTGTTCCCGGAGGGCAGATACAATTTGTTTTGCAGCTACTGCTACTTGTATTGTCTGGTTTTATTGGTTCTTCTTTTGAATATATAACCTTTAAACTGTCTACATTTCTTTTTTTAAGTTCTTTTCTCATTACTTTTGCAAGTGGACATATGCTAGTTTTATATATATCTGTAATTTCAAATCTTGTTGGATCAAGTTTGTTTCCTGTTCCCATTGCAGATATTACAGGGATATTTAATTTCTTACAGTTCATAATAATTTCTATTTTTGCAGTAACTGTATCAACACAATCTACTACATAATTTAAATCTTCATTTATTATATTTGTTTTAGATTCTGGCATATAAAATTCTTGATATGTTTCAACTTTAGCATTTGGATTTATTTCTAGTATTCTTTCTTTCATTACTTCTACTTTGTATTTTCCTATTGTTTTTCTTGTTGCTATTATTTGTCTATTTAAATTTGTTAAACATATTTTATCATCATCTATTAATACAAAATTTTCTACTCCAGCTCTTACTAGCCCTTCTGCTACAAATGAACCTACTCCCCCAAGTCCAAAAATCGCAATTTTTGCACTTTGTAATTTTTCTATTCCTTCTTTTCCAATTAATAATTCTGTTCTTGAAAATTGATTTAACATTTTTATTACTTCCATTTCATTTTTATTTTTAAAAGTTGTTCTTGCTTTTGCTCTGCATAAGCACTTTATCTATTTCTATTATCTTTATCTTGAATAAATGGTTTGTATAATTTTCTTAATTGTTCACCTGTAATATTTATTACTTTACCACCCTTAGGATTAATCTTCTTATCACCAAATACAACCCAAATAACATTTCTAACAGTTTCTTTAGGCATATTAGCTTTTCCATCTGTAAATATTATTTTGTTTGGTGCTTTTCTTGAAAAAGCTCCGACTGCTGCATTAAAATCCGTTCCTCCGCCTATTGGAAATCTCATATTATCAATATCTTCTGGGTTTTTGAGTTCTGTAAATCCGTGAAATTCTGTATTGAAGCATCCTACTTTAACTTTTGAATTATCTAAAATATTTTTACATTCTCTTAAAAAATTCTTTAATAACACTTCACTTACTGATCCACTTGTATCTAATAATATTTCTGCCTCTGGCATTGGAATTTGCTCAATTCTATGTCTAAAATAGCCATTTCTCATTCTGGCATTTTTCCTTGTATATTCTTCATCATATCTTATTGCTTGTTTTAACAATTTTCTCCAATCAATTAATGGGGTTGCTATTCCAATATCAGATAAACTTTTTCCTTCTCTTTGTATTCCATCTCCTGCTTCATGTGATGACTTATTTGCTAATTCTCTACTTAATTCTTGTAATTGTTTTCTTCTTTCTATTTTATTTTGTTTAAAAGTTTCTTTTTCACCCTGTTCAACAAATTTTGATTTTTCTTCGGTTTCTTTTTTTTCTTGTTCTTTTCCTTCTGCTTTTTCTCTCTTTTTGGTTTGTCTTTGTTCCTGTTCTTTCTTTTCAGCTTCCTTTTGCTGTTCTTTTTTTCTATCTTCTATTGCTTTATCCCATAAGCTATGTGTGTCATGTCCAATGCCTGTTGTTTCTTCCTGTTGACTTTGAGAATTTTGTTCTTGTTGATTTCCTTGTGAATTTTGTTGTTCTTGATTATCTTGACTATTTTGTTGACCTTGATTTCCTTGTGAATTTTGTTGCTCCTGATTATCTTGACTATTTTGTTGGCCTTGATTTCCTTGTAAATTTTGTTGCTCCTGATTATCTTGACTATTTTGTTGACCTTGATTTCCTTGCCCACTTTGCTGTTCTTGTTTATTCTTTTCTTTTTCTAATAGTTTATTGTACATTTCATCTGCATCATAATTTATTGCCTCTGGAATATTTACTACACCTTCGACCATAGGTAATCCATCTTGTTTTAATAACGCATTTATTACAGAATCAGTTGCAGTCTTCCATAGCCTTTTATCCTTTCCTTCACTTCTAAATATGTGTTCAAATGCTACATGACACACCTCATGAGCAAATATAAAAATTTGCTGTTTTTCTGACAAATCACCTAAAAATTTAGGATTATACAAAAGAACTTTTCCATCTGTTTCTGATGTTGCTATATCAATGCTCTCTTGAAATTCAAGATTTGCTATTACACTTCCAAAAGTTGGGTACTTTATTAGAAGTTTTCTTTTTATTCTATCTATATCTATACTCATATATCCTCCTTTACTTTTATTTTGATTTATCTTCTTCTACTTCTCTTTCTAAATACTCTTGATATGATCCAAATATTTTCTTAAATGCTAATATTCCACTATGTGCAGTTTCTTTTGCTTCATCTCCACTATGTTCTCCTGAAATTCTTTTTTCAGTTTCTTCTTGTTCTTGCATTATTATTTCTTGCAATTGTTCTAGTCTTTCTTCATCTCCATATATCCATTGTACTTCAAACTTTTTACATATCTCTGCTCCTAATTTTTTTGTAAATTCTCTTACCTTGGGCATGTTTTCACTATCTACTGCTACTAATCCTGATACTGTTGCTAGTTTTCTTCCTAAATCCATTTCTTCTAGTTCTTCTCCAGTATAATTTCCTTTTAATACATCTTCAATAGTTATTGTTGGTAATTGGCAAAAGTATATGAAATCTCTTGTTAAATCTTCTCCTACTATTGCTTTTAATGTACTTGGATTATTTGATGCATACAACATATCTGATGCCATTTTCCATCTTCTTGGATCTGCGTGTGGCTCTGGATGTTCTCTATTATATGGTGTTCTTAATACTTCATCACCTTTATAACTTATAAACGCATATATAGCTGGGTGTATCTTTTGTTTTGGCTGTGTCTCTTTATTATAGTCTAGTCTTTCATAAAAGCTCTCTGGTGTTACTGCCCATTCAAGCCAATTTTCTTTGTTAGTTTCTATATTTACATGTGCAAATCTATCATACAATGGCTCTGCCATTTCATTTGCTACTAATGAATCTTCTAATTCATTTCCTGCTGCTACTACTCTTGCATTTTCTGGTAATTTCCATCTTCCTGCTACTTTTTTGTCTAATGCAATTCCATAAGCCTTTGATTGCATCATTGGTGATGCATTTGTTAATTCTTCTAAAAATAATATATGTATTTTATCTGTTTCTTCTTGGCATTTTGCTTCTAATTCTTCTAACCATGGTGGTTTTATATGTACTGATTTACCATCTTTTTCTCCTGCTAATCCGTCTAATAATTCTGGATCTAAATGACTTAAATTTAGTTCTATAAAGTCTGGATCTAATTGTTTTACTCTATCACTTTTTCCACATCCAGGTTTTCCGTGTAAGAATATTGATACATTACTTTGTATTGCTGTTCTGATGACGTCTGCTTCGCTTGTTTCAGAAAAATCTAAATTGTATGGATTTTCATTTTTCTTTGCTCCATTTGAACTTGTCCTTGTTTGCTCTAGCATACCTATTGACTGTACTAAATCTCTTGAAAAATATTTATCCATAAATGTTTTTATATCTGTTCTGTCAAAATCTCTTGTATGATAGTTTCTTTCTTTATTAAATTGTACTCCTGCGAATATTAATTTTTCAGTTATCATCATACGAGATTTCTCATCAACAAGCCATTTTACTGGCAACACTTCTACCCAAACATCATCACCATCTCTATATTGTTCGCCATTTGAAAGTGTAAAATCACCACCATCATAATATGAATTTGCTTCAACTCTTACATATCTCTTTCCATTATATTCGTATTCTTGATGTGTTTGTGGTTGAAAAGAAGTATCATACTCATCATAAGCGACAGAATCTGTTGTATAACTATTTCTTGTTTTTGATATACTTCCACTTCTATATGCTCTTTCTAATCTTTCTTGCATATCTCTTGATACTGCTTTTTGTGGATAATATCCATACTCTACTTCAAGAATTCCATCCCTTGCTCTTTTTCCACTCTCTCCGTTCGTGGGGATTGAGCCGATTGATGAAAACGGTAAAGCTGGGCGAGCTCCACCAAAGCGATAGAGAACATCGCTGCAAATTCTACGACCACTACCGACAACCACGCGCACGTCATTAACTCCGTCATCTGACCTTGTCCAATAAGATCCTGTTCTTCCCTCTAAAGAACTATCATTTTCAATATGTTCACCAGATACCCATCCTCCAAGTAAAACAGAAAAATCCGTTATTGCTGCTTTTGTTCCTCGTTTTTTTAATATATCTAATTTATCTCTTCCAAAACATTGTTCTTGTGTTAAAAAAGTAAAATCACTCATAAACTATCTCCCTTTCTTAAATATGTGCCATAAATGAATATACTTCTTCCTCTATAGGATTTTCCTTTAAGTCAGAATATGTTACAAAAATCATACAATTTTCTGGTAATTTATGAACATATACTTTTTTATATTTAAAAAGTTCAATAAATTTTCTTTGTTCTTCTTCTGGTATTTTATTTATATCTTTTATTATTAAAACTGGAGTATGCGTTTTACTACTTTCTATCAATTTACCATACCATTCTGGGGCAACATACTCTAAATTATCATAATGTCCCATTAGTTCTAAACTTGAACAATCAGAATTAATTACAACAGCTCCTTTTTCAATTACACTCTCTGGTATTTCTTCTATTAAAACTGCTGATTTACCTGCTTTTATATATTCACCTAATAAATCTACTTGCTCTTTATTCATTATTATCTTCTCCTCTTTTTTTAATATCTATTTATTAAAAAAGCTTAAAACCTTATTCCAAATCTTTTTAAAAATATTTTCCTCATATTCTATCATTGTAACTGTTTCATTTTGTGCTGTGTCCACTTTGGTTGCATTTGTATATTCTTGTGCTTTATTTTTGTTTTCAAATATTTTATTAGGATTATATTTTTCTTTTATTTCTTCTAGTCTTTTTATTTCTAATTCTTTTATTTGTTTAGTATAATCTTCTTTGTCTTTTTTATCGCACCACCAATTTATATATATAACACCAAGAATCTCCTTTGTTGTTTCTTTTAAATTCATTTCACTAATTAACTTTGAATGATCTAAATTAACTTTATAATCTTCTGATGCATTATCAACTAAAAATTTAATAAAGTTTGATGGAATTTTGTCCACATCAGTTTTTTTTGTATTATTTAAAATGTCTAAAACTTCTACTGCTGCTTCACCGTATTCATTACTAAACATTATAAATCCTCCTTCGTTTTGTCATCTTCTCTTGCTAAATACCCTCGATATGATCCAAATATTTTCTTAAATGCTGATATTCCACTATGTGCGGTTTCTTTTGCTTCATCTCCACTATGTTCTCTTGAAACTCTTTTTTCAGTGTCTTCTTGTTGTTCTTGCATTATTATTTCTTGTAATTGTTCTAGTCTTTCTTCATCTCCATATGTCCATTGTACTTCAAACTTTTTACATACCTCTGCTCCTAATTTTTTTGTAAATTCTCTTACCTTGGGCATGTTTTCACTATCTACTGCTACTAATCCTGATACTGTTGCTAGTTTTCTTCCTAAATCCATTTCTTCTAGTTCTTCTCCAGTATAATTTCCTTTTAATACATCTTCAATAGTTATTGTTGGTAATTGGCAAAAGTATATGAAATCTCTTGTTAAATCTTCTCCTACTATTGCTTTTAATGTACTTGGATTATTTGATGCATACAACATATCTGATGCCATTTTCCATCTTCTTGGATCTGCGTGTGGCTCTGGATGTTCTCTATTATATGGTGTTCTTAATACTTCATCACCTTTATAACTTATAAACGCATATATAGCTGGGTGTATCTTTTGTTTTGGCTGTGTCTCTTTATTATAGTCTAGTCTTTCATAAAAGCTCTCTGGTGTTACTGCCCATTCAAGCCAATTTTCTTTGTTAGTTTCTATATTTACATGTGCAAATCTATCATACAATGGCTCTGCCATTTCATTTGCTACTAATGAATCTTCTAATTCATTTCCTGCTGCTACTACTCTTGCATTTTCTGGTAATTTCCATCTTCCTGCTACTTTTTTGTCTAATGCAATTCCATAAGCCTTTGATTGCATCATTGGTGATGCATTTGTTAATTCTTCTAAAAATAATATATGTATTTTATCTGTTTCTTCTTGGCATTTTGCTTCTAATTCTTCTAACCATGGTGGTTTTATATGTACTGATTTACCATCTTTTTCTCCTGCTAATCCGTCTAATAATTCTGGATCTAAATGACTTAAATTTAGTTCTATAAAGTCTGGATCTAATTGTTTTACTCTATCACTTTTTCCACATCCAGGTTTTCCGTGTAAGAATATTGATACATTACTTTGTATTGCTGTTCTGATGACGTCTGCTTCGCTTGTTTCAGAAAAATCTAAATTGTATGGATTTTCATTTTTCTTTGCTCCATTTGAACTTGTCCTTGTTTGCTTTAGCATACTTCTTGACTGTACTAAATCTCTCGACAAATATCTATCCATAAATGTTTTTATATCTGTTTTATCGAAATCTCTTGTATGGTAATCTCTAGTATGATTAAATTGTACTCCAGAAAAAATTAGTTTATCTGTTAGCATAACTTTTTCTTTCTCATCAACTAACCATTTAACTGGTTGTACTTCCACCCAAACATTATCACCATCTCTGTATTGTTCGCCATTTGAAAGTGTTAAATCACCACCATCATAATAGGAATTTGCTTTAACTCTTACATATCTTTTACCATTATACTCATATTCTTGATGGGTTTGTGGTTGAAAAGAAGTGTCATCTTTATTATGGTCAACAGAATCTGTCGTATAAATATTTCTTGTTTTTGATATACTTTCACTTCTATATGCTCTTTCTAATCTTTCCTGCATATCTTTTGATACTGCTTTTTGTGGATAATACCCATACTCTACTTCAAGAATTCCATCTCTTGCTCTTTTTACACTCTCTCCGTTCGTGGGGATTGAACCGATTGATGAAAACGGTAAAGCTGGGCGAGCCCCAATATAGCGCTTTTGCACATTGCGGCGGCAGCTAGAACCATCATCTTCAACCACGCGCGCGTTAGTATCTCCGTCATCTGACTTTGTCCAATAACATCCTGTTCTTCCCTCTAAAGAACTATCGTTTTCAGCATGTTCCCATACCCATCCACCAAGTAAAACAGAAAAATCTGTTATCGCTGCTTTTGTTCCTCGTTTTTCAAATATATCTAATTTATCATTTTTAAAACATTGTTCTTGTGTTAAAAAAGTAAAATTATTCATAATTTCTAATACTCCTTTGCGTTCATAAGTTTCTTTCATATAAACATAATCTTTCTTTTACCATTTTACCATAACATCTTTTTTTTTACAATTTATTTTGCAAATATTTGTAAGTACTTGATAAAAAAAGAAGAATCATTGTAAGTATTTATTAGAAAAAATTTAAATAAAATAATAGAAAATTTTTAACAACACAATCAATAAAAAAATAATTACCCTCAGTATAACTGAGGGATAATTGTTATTTGCAATCATTCATATAAAATTTTTTCTCTGCTAATTTGTCTTGAACTCCTCTTAGTGCTTCTCCAAATCTTTGGAAATGTACTATTTCTCTTTCTCTTAAATAGCGAAGCGGGTCAATTACTTCTGGGTTATCTCTACATAAATCAATTAATTTTTCATAAGTTGCTCTTGCTTTTTGTTCTGGTAAAGCATTTTAGTGCAACCATTTTTTATTAAAAATTAAAAGGATAAAATCCTTATATTTTAAATGTTATGTCAATTTTATTATTCTTTCCGATTTCGATTTTTTCTATCAATTTTTTCATAATGTTATTATCAAAGTTATTACAGTTCTCAAACTCTATAATTAGCCTCTCAACATCATTTCGTAGATTATAAGCTGTTTTTATTTCTTCGAACCTATCTACCTTCTCTTTTAATTTTGAAACTTTTTCAGTATATTCTTTATATTTTATTTTAAAGTCTTTTTCTCTAATGATTCCTTCTACCTTTTTTTCATATAATATCCTAAAATTTGTTTCTAACTTTGATATTTCATTTTTACATTTTTTTATTTCTGTTAGTTCTTTATTTTGACCCTCTTTTAAGTATTTTACATCTTTTGCATATTGATGTAGTTGTAGATATTTTAGACGCTTAGATAATTTTTGTAAAACAATTTCATTTAGAGCTGTTTCATTTATTTTATTATATACATTACAAATTTCTCTATCTCTATTATGTTGTTCACAAATAAAGTATGCTTTATTATCTTGTTTTCCTTTTATATTACCATTTTCATCAATAGTCATAGGATGATAGCTTTTATAAGTCATTTTTCTACCACAATGCATACATACTGGCAATTCTTTAAGTAAATAGTAATATGTTCTTCTTTCTTTTTTTGTTCTACTACTTCTTTTTTGTTGTACTTTATTAAAATCTTCTTGTGAAATTATTGCTGGATGGGTATTTTCTAAAATTCTATAATCTTTTACTTTATTAGCTATTTTCTTTTTTAATCTAAGATTATTTTCATATTTGTTTAATACCATATTCCCTGCATATATTGGAGATGATAAAATTCTTTTAATCATTGACGGTGTCCATCTTTTCCCAATATTTTTTCTTTTTAAATATTGCGATGCAGTAATAATATTTCTATTATTTAATTCATTTGCAATTTGCATTGGACCATTTCCATCTAAATATGCTTTGAAAATATATCTTACATTTTCTGCCACTTCCTCATCTATAACAAGTTTATGACAATCATTTTTATCTTTTTTATATCCATAAGCAACACTACCTTCAATAAAGTGTCCCTGTTCTTTAAAACTTCGTTTAACAGCTTTTACTTTCTTTGAAATATCTTCAACATAACATTGATTTACAATTCCTCTTAATGCAACAACATCATCTATTTCGTATCTTTCCCCTGTATCAATATATTCTGTAACAGAAATAAATCTAATATCATTATCTGGAAATAAAATATCTGTATAATAAGATGTCAAATTTTTATCTCTTGTTAATCTACTCGTGTCTTTAACAATTACCATATTTATATTTTTTCTAACAATATCCATAATCATTTTATCAAGTGCTGGTCTTGATTCTAGTATTCCTGAAAAGCCATTATCTACATATTCTTTAACAATAGTATAATTATGTTCTTTTGCATATTTAGTTGTAATTTCTCTTTGAAAATCAATACTATTGTTACTTTCTCTATCTTCTTTAGAAAGTCTTAAATATATTCCAGCTTTATATTCTTTCATTATACATACTCCATTAAGTCGTATTTATAATTTATATAGATATTGTCATCATTGTCTATTTCAATACTTTCTATAAAATCGGATATTTGTTCTTTAGTCCATTTTTTGACATCTGAAATATTTTTTGCAATTTTCTTAAATTCTAAATTTGTTATTTGTCTTTTATTACTAATTTTATATTTTAAATCATTAATTTTTTCAATTAAGATTTCCCTATTTGCAGCTTCTTTTTCATACATAGTTTTATAGTCATATTCTTGTATAATTCCACTTTTATAATCTTGATAAAGTGATGATATCATTCTATTTACTTTATCTAGTTGTTTTTCAAGTGTTTTTAATTCTTTTTCGTTTTGATTAGTACCTGTTTTTTTATAACCATCTTTTATGGCTTCTGATAAATTATCACAGTTTACTATATTAGATATTTTTTTATTCAAATTACTAACAACCATTTGAGTTACAGTTTGCAATTCTATTCCTTTATATTTTCTAGTGCAATACCCTTTTTTGTGTAAGCTACTAGAACAATACAATCTCATAAATGAAATAGTAGTTCCATCTTTTCTATATCTGACTTTTAATTGCATTGTTTCACCACATTCTTTGCAATAAACGATACCATTTAGCATCCATTTATGAGTATGAGATTTTGCTTTTTGGCTTAAAGCAATTCTTTTTTGCACACTATCAAATAAGTCTTGATCTATAATTGATTTGTGAGTATTACTAACCATTTTCCATTCAGATTTTGGTACTTGTTTTACTTTTTTAGATTTGTAGCTTAAATTCATAACTTTACCATATTCTGTATGTCCTAAATAAACTTTATTTTTCAATATTTTAGAAATTGTAGAATAGGTCCAGCCATAATCTCCATGTTTGTTTAATTCAAAACCATTATAACTAGGACAATACACTCTATCTGCTTCAAGTTTTCTTGCTATTTCTCCCATTGTTTTGCCTTTGTTATACATTTGAAAAATCTTTTTCACTATTCTAGCTTCTTCTTCATTTATAACAAGTCTATTTCTATCATTTACATCTTTTGAATATCCATAAGGAGCTTTTGCTGCTACATATAATCCTTTTTCTTTTCTTGCCCATACTCCTGATTTTACTTTTCTTGAAATATCTTTACTATACCAATCATTTATTAAGGTTTTAAATTGAATCATATCATTATTTGAATTTTTTAAATATGTATCTACATTATCTAAAATAGCAATATACCTAATTTCTCTTTCAAGAAAGTACATTTCTATATAGTAATTTGCTTCAAAGTTATTTCTACTTAATCTTGATAAATCTTTTGTAATAACACAATTTACTTTTTTTCTTTCAATATCTTCAAGCATTCGTTGAAAACTAGGTCTATCTGTGTTTAATCCAGTATAACCATCATCTATATAAAAATCATATAATTCAAATTCTTTTCCTAATTTTTTTATTTTGTCTTCTATAATACTTTTTTGACTAACAATACTATCGCTTACTTCCTTATCTCCGTCATCTACAGATAATCTTAAATAAGCTGCAACTTTATAACCGTTTTTCACAATAATTACGCCTCCTATTCGTATTATTGTCTATATTAGAAAAACGCTATTATTAAGAGATATTATATATCTTTTTAATAGCGTTTGTCCACCAATCTTTTGTAATTTTCTAATCTTTAGATTGCAATTCTTGAATCCCATATCTTGCAATTAATTTAATTAAACTTTCTTTAGTTATTTTTTGTTTTGCAACTCTAGTAATTACATTGTATTCTTTGTTATCTATTGTATAAACTTCTCTTTCTTCAATATTGTCTTCGCCCATATAGAACCTCCATATTAAAGAATATGTAGATATTTATTAAAAATTCGTCTTATTTTATTTCTTCTTTCATGTCTTTTTCTTGCTTTTTCCTGTCCGTGAATTTTTATAGTAAATTCCGCAAATTTTAAAAGTATTTAATTTACAAGACTTATTTCTTGTTTTCATTGGCAATCTTCTTTTTTCTCATTTAATGCTCCATCTGTTAAACATATTTGTATTTCAGAAAAATCCCCTATTGCATCATTACTTTGTACATACGGGAAGTATGTTAAAACCATATTTTTCACAGAGCTTATTGAAATTATTAAAATAAGAGCTATTATTCCATGTTTTATTCTGACTTGATATTTTCTACATTCTCCTTCTTCCCCTGTCATTATCTGAAAAATAGAAACACATATCATTGCTACACATAGAATTCCAGCAAGTACTCCTAAAAAATTTATTACATAATAAATCGTTTCCATTTTGTTACCTCTACTTTCCTTTACTTATTCCACTTCTAAACATTGTTACTACTCTAGTTATTGTGTTAACTTTTGAACTTGTACTTCCATTACCACTACTAATCATAAATTCTTGTAGCATTTGTGGTGTCTTTAGAGCTATACTTGATGCCGTAAAACTTAACACGAAATGTCCTCCATTTAATAATAAAATTGAAAATTGTACTAATAATAATTGAACTATTACTGTAAAAGCGTTATTTATAAATTTTTGAATATAACCTTTAAATGCTCCTTGATTTGCATTTAAAAGTCCAATACTTGCAAATGGAATTCCAAGTCTTAAAATCAACATTTCAAATCCTCTTGTTAAAAATTGAAAATATAATAAAACTAGTTGTATTGCTATAATCAAATATAAAAATGCTCCAAATACATTTAAACCAAGATTTTTATATACTGGTACTACTGGATCTGAACTACCTGTCATTCCTATTAATAATTGATTATATATATCATAAAAAATACTAACAAATTGTGTATATATAAATCCAAAGCAAATCATTATTATCATTGCTTTTATAAATCTGTATCAATACATTTATAGGATTTTCATCGGGATCACCGATTACTCCAAGTCATATATGCTTCAATCATTTTCTTTACAAAAAACATTATAAGTACTGCTATTGCTATAATATAAATAGCATTATATAAACCTGATATGCTAAAATTTGTCAAAATGTTTCTAAAACTTATTTCTATAGCAAATGCTAAATAAAACATTGTTGTATATACACCAGACAACCAATTTAATATTGCTTCTGCTATCCACCCTAAAATATAAACAATTATTGTTGCAATTAATGCTCCCACTTTTTAATCTCCTTTTACTTTATAGAAAATTTATCTTCGTATTTCAAGTTCTTCTTCCTCTTCGGTGTCTTCTACTGCTATTATTTCTTGATTTTTTTCTTTTTGCTCTAATATTATTTGTTTTTCTATGTAGTTACCTAAATTTTTTGTATATTCTTCTCTGTATTTTTTTATTTCTTCATTTAATTTCTGAATAGCTTTTTTGTCATTTTTTAAATCTTTTATTTCATCTGACTCCATTAATAATTTTTCAATTTTATCAATATCATAGGCTTTGTGTAACTTTTTCCTTAACAATTCATATTCTTTTGCAAGCCCTTTACTATTTGAACTTGTAACTAATTCAATATTCTTATCATATAAGTCCTTAACCATTTTATTTTCTTGCCATTTATCACATAAATAAGCAATTGCAATTCCTGGTGCTCCTGTTACAATTCCTATTAAAATATATCTTTTTATAAAACCTATTATTTTTTTACTTTGAGCTATATTCTTACCAACTTTATTTGAAAAGTCTATTTGTATTTTTTCTTCTTCTTCTTTTAATTTTTTTCTCGCCATTTCATTTTCACGAGTTTTTTCTTCAATACTTTTTTGTACTTCAAAATAATTTTTATCTATTAATTTATTCATACACTTGTACCTCCTAAAAATATCTTGAAATTAAATTTACTATTGTGACTGCAAGTAAACCTATAACTATGCAAACTAAAACTTTTATTATAGATTTTTTATATCTTTGCTGGTCTTGCTCATCACCTGTCATTATTTTAAATATATAAAATAATAGAAAACATACTCCGTACTATTGGCAAAATCCATTGCAGTGTTCCAGTTATATCTCTAACTATATTTAATAAGCCTTGTCCCAATTTACTACTTTGAATTGCTCCTCCACCACTAACTTCTGAAACAACCTCAGCTGCATAAACTCTATTTGATAACATAATAATAATTGTTCCAAATATACTAAGTAATTTATTTGATTTAATATTAAAGCTTTTTCTCATTTTTCTAACCTCCATTTTCAAAATTTACCTTCTATATTAACTTCTTTCATTCTTTGCTCTTTTTCTTCTTGTATTTTTTCCTTTGCTAAAGCTGTTTTAAATTTCTTTGTTTTTTCTGCTATATCCCATAATTTTAATGGTGTTATTCGTCTTACATATCTATGATTTTCTCTATATTCTCTTACCTTTGTATTCCAACTTTTATTACCTAATCCTAATATAGAGTTAAAATGCCATTTGCTTAAATCTGGCGAATTTGTCATAGCTGGAGATAATCCACTACACATAACAAGCAAGTATGGTCTTTCAATCCTTAAAATCTCATCTGTTGTAAGTAATGCTCTTTGTGTCAAATTCATAGATTTAGATTTATTTACTGCTCCACCACTTGAAGAATTGCTTTCACTCCAACTTGATGTAGTATAAGTTCCTATTTTCTTTGAGATTTTTTCTGCAGTTACCTCATTGCTGGTTTTTAAATAATTCCATACATAGCAGTTATCAAGAATATTTTGAGCTGTGTTATCTCCGTACTTTTCATTAAGTTGTGAGAAAGATTGAACAAATAAATTAAATCTTATTCCGTCTGCCTCCTCCAACTGTTAAAAAGCCACCGAAAATTTGGTATAGCACTAAAATTTCCGAAACTCATCTAGTATGAAATTAGTACGAATTTTTAGTCTTCCACCTTTACTGTCTGCTAGCTCTACAAGTTTTGTATATACTTGATTAACAAACAAACTACATAATCCATAAAAAGTAGTTTTTTCATCTGGTAAAATCATATATAAAACTGACCTTTCTTCATTAAATTTGTTTAAGTCAATTTCAGATTCACTAATCATACTTGCAACATAATCGTCCATAAAGATACTTAATGTTGCTAGTGCTGATGTAAAAAAACTTGCTCTTGTTTTACTAGGTGCAATTCTTGCTGCTGCAAAACTTGAAACTGCTGGATGTGAATCTTCCAAAGTGTCTAAATATGTATCCATAAGCATTGTTTTATCGTTTTGTTCTGCACACATTTTTGAAATAAAATGATAAGTATTTGGCAAATTTTGATATTCACTATGTTCTTTGTTTCCTAGCACAACTAACATAATTCCAGCTTTTATAACTGACTTTTCTCCATTAACCCATATAGCTTCACGGTTTCCAACTTCTCCAACTAAACTTTCTACAATATCAGAGCAATAATTTACTGCCTTTGGAATATCTTTATTTGAAAAGGCCTCAATTACTGGCTCTAAAAAGTTGTATTTTGAGCTTTTTAATGGTGTTTTAAAATCAAGAGTATAAACTTTATATCCCAGTCTTTCTAAAGTTTTTGAAGTATATTCAAAAAGTTCTCCGCTTCGGATCTGATAAAATCATATTTTCACCAGCTAAACCTGTGTTAATAATTGTTTGTAAAACTAGACTTCTTGTTTTACCAGACCTTGTTGCACCAACTGTCAAGCTATGTAAATCATCATCAATATAGTAAATGTCTTCCACTTTTTTTATTGTTAAATAAAGTATTCTAATAAATCTGCCAATCTTTTTACATCTAATTTTAGGAATAATTTTGTCCTTTTTTCCTATTACTAATCCACCAGTTTTAAAAATTGGTTCTAGTTTTGTTTTATTTGAATTTTCTGTATTAGTCTTAATACATTCCTTATCTTCATTTGCAAGTTTTATCAATTCTGCAAATTCTTTCTTACTTAAATCAACTCTATTTACTCCAAACTTTTTTGAAAATTCTTTTTTAGGTAACCACCACGCAGAGCCCTGTTGTGTTTGTTTTTCTCCTATTGGAATTGGTATTTCAATATTGTTAGTTACTTTATATGTTTTTGATTTATAATCTTTTAAATCAAAGACTTTAAATATTGTAAGTAATGCTAACAGCATAAAAGCAACTATTGTTAAAACAAACATTTCAAAATGTTCTTTGCTACTTGATAGACTTTCTATTATTGTGTTTGGTCTAATATTTATTATTTCTTTTGGAACTCTTGTAAATATTAGATGTAACATTGTTGAAATTATTGCAGATAGTACAACAGTAATAAAAAAAGCTAGTATTATACCTAAAACTTTTGTCTTTAGTTTCCTTCCTTTCATTTTTTTATCCTTTCAAGCACCAAAAAAAGAGAGCCACATTTAGCTCTCCTGTTGGATATATATTTTCATATTAAAATAATACTACCTTTAAAATAGATAGTCAATGAATGAATTTTGAAGAAATTTTGAAATTTACATTTTTTATTTTTCTTCATATTCAACTATAACATTATATGCAATTTACTTAATATCTCTTTTTAATTTTCTTAATGCTTTATTAATATCTAATCTTGTATGTAAAACAGCTAAAATAACTGCATCATTTCCTTTTATATGATAAAAGATTCTATGCTTTTTATATAGCATTTGTCTTATTTCATAGTTTGATATAACATATTCCATCTTTTTGCCAATCTCTGGCATTGTTTCTAATATATCAGCATAATCAACAAGTTTATTCATATATGCTTTTGCTGTTTCTTCAGTATCGGTTCTTGCTTCATCTATAAATTCTGTAATATGAGATATTGCATTATCAGTCCATACTACCATTTATTTATTATCTCCTTTACTTCACTACTTGTTTTTGTATTTCCAGCTTCCATATCTTTGATTCCTTTTTGTACTTCTAATTGTGTATAAAGAGTATATAATATTTCTTCATAACTTGTTGTTTCATCTACTTTTTGAACAGTATTTAGAATTAATTGTTTATCACTCATTTTTTAATCCTCCTTATATAGACTTTTATATATTGTACCATAAATATTTGATTTTTACTACACCTTTAAATGTTTTTTCTCCTAAAGGTATCTGTTAAGTAATTCGTGGCAAAATTTTTGCCTATGATTTTTTGTGTATTTTTTGGTTATTTTTTCTCTTTTCAATTTTCTATCTATCTTTAAATATCACATATTTTTTATTTTCTACCCCATAAATTTTCTATGTGCATATTTAATATTTTCTTGGCTAATTTGCGTGTATTGCATTGTTGTTTCAATTTTGACATGCCCCAGTATTTTTTGAACTTGTTCTATTGGCATTCCTTTATCAACTGCTACTATTGCAAATGTCGAGCGAAATAAATGGGGATATGCTTTTTTTATATTAATTTTTCTTCCCAAATTTCGTATAAATAGTTCTATTGTTGCAGGAGTCAACCTTTGGTATGGTTTATTTTTTGATACTAATAATGCTTCATTGTCATCACTTCTTGAATTTAAATATTCTATTAAATGTAATTTTGTTCTAGCGTCAAAATAAACCTCCCTTTGCTTATTTCCCTTTCCAAATACAATACATGATCTTTCTTGAAAATTTATATCGCTTTTATTTAAATTAGTTAATTCACTAACTCTTACTCCTGTTGATATTAACATTTCTATTATTACTAAATCTCGTACATTTCTGCAATTTTCCCTCATTTTTTCTATATTCTCATCTGTGAATATTTCTTTAACTGCCTTTAATGTTTTTACTTTATGTATTCTTCGTGCAGGACTTTTGGCAATGTAATCTTCATCTTCTAACCAACCGAAAAAGCTGGAAAACACCCTTCTTAGATTATCAATTGTTGTTAATGAACATTTATGCTCTTGTTTATAATTTGATAAATAATGCCTTATCTCATCTGTTGTAATTTCCTTTACTGATTTATCTATATCCGTTATAAATTTTTGGAGTATTTCTTTGTAGTATTTCAATGTTTTAGAAGAACAACCTTCAATTTCTTTAGCTGATATAAACATTTTTAGGCAATTTGTATTAGAATTTCTTTCTTCATTAAGTTTATCTTTGTTTAATATTAAATTAATTTCAACATCTTCTAATTGCTCTTGTAATGTTGCTTTTAGCTTTTTTAATTGATATGGCGACAAATATATTATCATACTTTTTATTATTTTATGTATTACTTCATTTTTGATTATATAAAACAATATAAAATAATATAGATAACATTCCTGCTATTGTTCCAATAATGTATCCTTCAACATTTTGAAATTTAAGAGCAATAATTAGAACAATTAAGCTTACAAAACATAGAATAATTTTAGATATATGTTCTTTTTTCCATTTTCTTTTATAAAAAGCTATTTTTTCTTTTAGTGTAAACAAACTATTTTCTAAAGCATTTAACAAATTACTATCTGCCACTTCCTTATATTTTTCATCTAATATTTTTTCTCCAATAAATAGTTCATTCAAAGTAATGTTTAGTATTTTACACAAATCTTGCATAATTGAAACATCAGGAAGATTAATCCCTCTTTCCCATTTGCTTACTGCATTTTTGCTTATATTTAATTGTTCTGCTAATTGTTCTTGTGTTAGTTTATTCTCTTTTCTTTTTTTCGGCAATAAACTTTCCAATTTTTTCTTGATTCATATTATCCCTTCTTTCAAGAATAATTGTATAATACTAATATAAAAAAGTACACATACCTCTGGTTTACTTCACTCATAACTTGTAATTTTATAGTTACTCTATTGGTGTTAATTTATATCTATTTTCATTATTGTATTTAATTCTTTCAACTTTAAAAACTGACTTTTCTTTTGTAAACTTATTTATTTTATTTTTTGAATTTATATCTTCATAAGGATAAATAACAAATTTATATGGGCTTTCAAAATCAGTCTTAAAATATTCTTCATAAACGATTTTATTATCTTTAATAAAAATCATTCCAGATTTTAAATCTAATCCTTTTTTATAATCTATTCCTAAAAATTCAGATAACTCTTTATTTGAAATGGTATTTTTGTATATTATAACATTATCCCATTCAAATTTAGTATAATCTGATAATTTCAATTCAAAAATATCTTCTTTTTGTTTATCGCAATAATTAATTATTTCTTTACTTAATTGTATATTTTTGTTAAATATTATTAGAGATATAATACTTATAAATATAATAATTATAGCAATTAGAATAATACTTTTTTTCATTTAATCTCCTCTACTTATTGTAATTTCATAATCATTTTATTCAAAATCATCTTCATGTAAAAAAATCATTCCATTCTTCATTAAAATTCTAAGAAATTCATCAAAACTATCAGCAATTACTTTAAGTTCGTCTGGATCATGAAGATATCTTATTATTTGGCCTTTTTTTCCTTTTTCCGAAGGCGTTAAATCAATAAATAATTGAGATGTTCCTCCATTATTCATACAATCACTAAAATGTATCCATTTCAGTTGATTTACATCTGTTGAAATTTTTTCATCAATAAAAGGTCCATAATTTTCATCTGGTTCTTCTGTAGCATAATAGAATAAATCATAAAAATTATTTGCAATTTCCTTATCATCTATTATTTCTCGTGTTGAAAGCAAATAGTATGGATACTCTCCACCATCAACATCTGATCCAAATAAATATTGAGTAAACTTTTCTCCAGCATATTCTCTCCAATAAGTTCCATCAACTTTATTAAGCATTTTTAATAATGACTCTGGAATTTCTGGAAATACGTTCAATAGTTCTTCACGTTCTATTTTAGACACACCTTCTTTTGCTTTCCAAAAATGATTCCATTTCATATAAAGACCTAGGTCTTTATATTTATTTTCTATTTCTTTAAAATAATTTTCTATAATGTCCATTATAATTCTCCCTTCCTATAAATTACTATATTCATAAATTAATTACATAAAATAATAAACATTCATTTGTTCATTTTCTTAATTCTAATTTTTAAACTACCTATTTAATTTCACTTTCTATTGATTTTAAACTTTCTATTGTACTTATTGGAACCACTGTTTGATCATAATTATCAAATCCATTAAAGAAGGTTATTAATTCATATCCAATTTTTCTTAATTCATCTGCAATAATATTGGCTTCTAAAATTTCATATTTAAAATCACTTTCAATCTCATTACCTTGGAACGTATATTTTTTTAATTCATTCATATATCTTTGAATTATAGCTTTATTATCAAGCTTTTCATTTGAACCATTTTTTTTCAAAATTTCATTAATTCCATTAACAAACTGTTCTATTCCAACACTATTATCCAAATGATAAACATATTTATTATCTCTTAAATTATTTAACCAACAATCATAAAATTTATAAAATTTATCTAAATCAGAACTTATACTTAACTCCTTATATTCACTCATTGATGTTATATCATATTTTCCATTTGTTACAATTTGATTAAATCTTTCATATAAATTAGGTTCCGTTATTCCACTTTCAAAAACCAAATCATATCCATCATAATCATAAGGTATATCAAATATATCCATTTTTATTATGTGCTTCTTTTTATTTCTAAATTTATCAAATAACCCCATACTATAAATCTCCTTTTTCTGATAATGTATTTAAATAATCATTACACAATATTTGAATTTATATCACTATTGAGAATCTTCTAAATATACCATGCATTTATTAGCATCTTTAGTAGAGTAAAAAACAGGAACTTTCTTATGTAAAAATAATTCTCTATCCTTTTGAAGCATATTCTCTAACTCTGGTTCTATTCCTTCTTCGAAATCTCCATAATAACCAATTGTAAAGACACACTCATGTTCGGCATTATCTTCTGTCTGAAATGTAATGTGAGCCTCTGTGCAAGGCTGATCAAAATCATTCAGTAAAGTTACATCTTCTATTATTCCTTCGACAATATTCCATTTAATAATCATGAAAATTCGATCAGCCAAATAAATGACAGGAATAATGGCAAAAAAGGTAAATAGCAAAAGCCATCTATTAAAAATGCCGAAAATAATACCGAGGATTATCTGTATAATCATCGCAATTATGCATCTTTTAAAAGTTCTCTTTAATACTTTGATTTTATAATCTTGTAAATTCATAATCTTTTCACCAAATTCTTCAATCTATCATCTCGCTTTCAAAGTTATGGCTTATTTATTCCAAATCATAATATATTCTATTTCACTCGTATATTGGATTTCAATTATTCTCATATCTATCACCTTCACATATTATAACTTGTCGGTTTACTGTATTGGTCTTAATATATATCTATTTTCATTATTATATTTATTTTTTTAACTTTAAATATTGCTTTATCTATCGAAAATTTATTTATTTTATTTTTCTCATTTACATCTTGATAAGGATAAATAACAAATTTATAAGGTAGTTGTTTAAATTTTTTTATATCTTCATATCTTAATCTTATTAATTCCAACTATACCATCTCACTTTTAAATTGTAAGTTATCTATTCAATAATAATGTTATATCTATCGTCTTTATATTTTTCCTTATCTATATATAGTAATATTTCATTTTCTGATTTCCATTCAACCTTAAAGTTGACAGTTTCATTAAATCCTGCTCTATTTGTTTCAAAGATTAGCTTATTATCTTTAAAAATATATGGACGACTTACATGATCATATCTTAAAGTTATAAAGTATTCACCACTAGGAGAGTATATAATCTCATCTCTAGAAGTTTCATAATTTACATTTTTAATAAATTCTTTAGCTAACATAAATATTCCATTAACCAACAAAAATATTCCAACTATTATAATTATTCCTAATAATATTATTTTATTTTTTTTCATTTTTTCCTCCACAAGAAATTACTATATTCATAAATTAATTATACAAAATAATAAACATTCATTTGTTGTTCATTTTCTTAATTCTAATTTTTAAGATAGCTGTTTAATTTCACTTTCTATTGTACTTACATATATCTTTGAATTATAGCTTTGTTATCAATCTTTTTATTTGAACCATTATTGAAATTTTACTTTGCAATAAATATTTCTTGTTTTCCATCATCTACAACAAATTTGTTATTCTTTGTTCTTATAAGATAAGTTCCAACTGGCATATTTAAATATGGAATAATATATTCATCATAATTACAAATAGTATTCAGTTTATGAATTTTATAATTGTCTGGATTATTACTATAATCTTCATCCCCTTTGAAAAATCTCCACCCACTATCTGGGAAAACTGTACTAGGTTCATCTCTATACATATATCCAACTTTCCATCCCTCTATTGTAATCATATTTGTTGCCATACAACCATCATTGTACTTATAATCAATTATTTCTTCTTTTTTCTTCTTGAAAATATTCATTTTACAATCTCCGCTACAACTTTTGTAAATTTATTTTTTATGGTTCCATCAATTTTCTTCCTGAAACTAATTTTCCAAGATATTTCGTCCATTCTTTCTTGCAACTCATCTTCAGAATAATTATATTTTTTAAAAATCACATACTAATTACTTTGTATATATTATTTCATTTATCTTATACAATGCTTCATATTGTCTATTATGTGTTGTTGGAACAATATCTCCAACTTTTAAATTTTTTTCTTGAAAAGTTTTCTTATCCATATATAAAACATTTATATCATAATTTATATCCAATTTGTTAAGTGGTGGCCTACAAAAAATAAGTTTAATTTCCATTCTATTGGTGTCTTCATATATTTCATATATATAACTTTTACCAATTAAGAAATTACTATTTTCTTCGTATTCTACATATTCAGTATTTTCTAAATCATCTATTATCTCTTTTGGGATAGTATCTTTTACTTTCAATATTTTTTTACGTTTTAATTTATCAGCCGCCAAAGCACTTATTGTTATTAGAGCACAAATAAATAATGCTACAACCACTCCAACAAACCCTCCATTTTCCATATTACTTTTTCCCCTTTTTAGTTAATTATTCTATATTAATAATTGGTATTTTATTTAACCCTCTATCTTTTTTCATTTCTTTAACAGTATCTTTTGTAATTCCAGATACCACACATATTTCTTCATTTTTATTAAGATCTTTTACATATAATTCATAGCTTGTATCAACAGACATAATACCTTTTGGTTTCTTTGCTAAAATATGTTTTGCATATGTATCTAGCCTCTGCTCTTCATCTTTTGAATTTAGCATCTCTGCTTTTGCTTCTTTCCTTTTTAATTCTTCTCCCCATCCACATATTGGACACATAGATGCATATTTTATTTTTATTGGGAACAGTGGAATATAACATAGATGTGCCCAAGTAGAATATTTTACATAACTTTTTTTGTAGTTTTTATGACAGTGTGGACATTCTACTTCGTCACCAAAATAACCTTTAAACTTTGAAAACACATAAGTTCCATATACAATCATCATAATATGATTTTCCCTTTCGTTTTTATAAATTACTATTTTCTATAAAAATTATATCAAACACATAATCAATTAGCAAGTCCATTTTTACAATATTTGTTTCTATGGTTTCAGAGTTATAATTTTTTTACATTTCTTCTTCATCTTCCTGTTCTTCTATAAAACCTTTATCCTTTTGAATAGAATTCATGTAATCTATTTCAAATTGCGTTTCATGTTTATCTTGAAGGTCATCCCAATAATTTAGAATTGTATCTTTTTCTTTATTAGAAACAATAGCAAATTCAGTAATATAACCATCATTTTCCATGCCACCTACATATCTATTATACTCAAATATATAATTTGTGCTATTAGGTATTGGAACTAACAATATATGTTCCGTTCTGCACCAGACTGCCACATATAATCTGGATAACCACAATGTGATATACTCCCCTCCTTATACCTTATATCTTCATAAAATTTATATGAATATATTTCTTCAAACTCTTCCATACTTATTAAATTATCTATAATTTTTTTATATGTTCTATCCGTTTCCAAATTTTTATTATTTTTTTCATAGTTATTATATAAGAATTCTATTGAGTATTTAATTTTATTTTTTATCTCTTCTATTAAAGAGTTATATTGACTTTTATCAATTTCAAACTCTTTCATTTTATTTATTATTTGCTCTATATTTTCTTGCTTTATATTGCTTGATATTATTGGTGTATTAAAGATACTAGGCATAATTTCTTTTAGTTCATCTTCAATATTATTAAATTCTTCTTTTCTATTTTGAATAAACTGATTTAATTCGCTTTCACTTTTTATAACTCTTAAATTACTAAATTTGCTTAAAAATGTAACCGCTTCTAAATATGTATTATCTTTATATAAAATAGCTCTTTCTCCAATATTCTTAAACTCATATTTTTTATCATCTAATTTCTTTATTTGAGTATAATTATTCGGATCTGAATTATTTACTATATATATAATTTCATTTTCTTCCATATCTTCTAATGTTTCATTTACAAAGTTTTGTGCTTTTTCTGTATCTATTGCATTTAAGTATATTTCTTCATTTTGATACATTTCTTTTAAACTCTCCTTATATGTATCTATTTCTTCTTTTGACATTTTACCTATTTCACTTTTTGAAACATCTTTGATTTCATACATTGCTTTTAATTCTTCTTTAAATACTCCCTTTGCAACTGCTGATTTTATTTGCTTATAATTTATAAAAGGCTTTCTTCTAATTGATATATCCTGATTTTTATTCCATACAACTAAATGACAATGTGGCTTATCCTTTTTTGCGTGAAAAGCTGCAACCCACTCTAAATCATTAAGTGATATTTTAAAAGCTCTTGCAATTTCTGGCATTTTTTCTTCTAATAGCTCTTTCCACGCTTTTTTATTAAAATATCCATTTCATCCATTTTAGTTTTTCCTCCAATCTTTCAATTTCTTTTTCTTGTTCAACTGTTAAATTTCTTAAAAAATCCAACTCAGTTTTATTTGTTATAAATTCTTCAATAAAGTCTTGTATGTCGTTATATTTCTTTATTTGTATTTCTTCTTCCTGCATTAAAATAATGATAAACTCCTCATCATCCCATATAATTAAACATTCAACTCTTTCTCCAAATGTTTCATCTATAAAATTAAATTGCACATATCTCATAACTATATTTCCTCTCCTTCTTCATCTTCTTCTAATAATTTACTTTGATTTTCTTCGTTTTTAGACACAAAAAAAGAAGGGTCTCGCCCTTTTAATAATTGACCTTTTAAACTTTTATAATAATAATTAGTAAAACTTTGAATTTCTTTGTCTGTTCCTTTATATTCGTTTTCTCTTATTTTAGATTCATCATATAAACTAATTATTTGTTCTCTATTCATTTTGTATAATAAATAGCCAACATTTTCTTTTATTGCTAATGCTAATGAATATGATATTACTTTTACCTTTTCTACATTTTCTGCTTTCATACAATTTATTATTTCTTCTGGATATATCATTTCATATTTTTCTAATACATCTAATATTTGCACCTCTAAATTTTCAAATTCTTTTGGAATTTTTTCCTCTTTATTTATAATATAATTATAAAAACTATCTAACATATTAATATTTATATTATTATCTTTGCGTTTTTTGCGTATAGGGTATTGATTTTTTTGCGTATAGGGGTATGTGCAATTTTGCATATAGGGGGTATCTTTAATATAAATTCTTCTTTCAATAATTTCTTTTCTTTCATTTCTTATTATTTGAACATCTATACTATTAAGTTCTGCTAAATGTGAAATCCACCTTGATATTGTGCTTTGACTAACATCATATAAATCCGCAAAATATTTATTTTTTGCATAACAATAACCCTCTTTATTACTTAATGCGGTTATTTCTCCATACATTAATCTTTCTCCAAATTTTAATTCTTTATTGTATCTTATATATGCTGGTATTATTGCATAATAACTACTCGGTACATTATTCTCCATAATAGTTTACTCCTCATCTTTATTTCCATTTTTGTTAATTAATATACAAGCATATAAAAAAATTGATAGAGTTCCCCCTACCATCATTCCAAAAATAAATTGTAACACTATATTTCACCCCTTTTTTACTCATTTTCGATATAGGTCAAAATTTGAACTTGTATCAAAATTTCAATTTTTGTGTATTTTTTCTTAATTTTTACTAAAAAAATAAACACTACCATTTTTTCGGTAATGTTTATTATTAGTAACATTTTCCTTAGTTTTAGCCTCTATTTTTTTGGTTGCACTCTCCTACCTTATTTAGATTAGTAAGGTAATTAGTGCAACATTTTGCACTTTTTTAACTTATAAATGCTGATTTTTCAATAAGTTCAACCATTATATACTTATTTTTTTATGTAGGTTGCACCCAAAATCTTATTTATCTGCTGCCAAGTCTTCTTGTAAATTTGCAATTGGATCACCCTTACAAGCTAAACATGTTGCATCAAATGGAACTCCAGCCGCAGATTGAGGGTATACATCTACCCCATGGTCTGTATAATATGGTGCTAACCCTGCTTTTTCTATTTCTTCTATGCTTGCATTTTTTGTTAGTTGGTGTACTATTGTTCCCACCATTTCAAGGTGAGCAAGTTCTTCTGTTCCTATATCATTTAATATTGCTTTTGCATTTTGATCAGGCATTCCAAATCTTTGAGACAAATATCTTAAAGAAGCGGCAAGCTCACCATCTGGACCTCCATATTGAGATATTATAACTTTTGCAAGTCTAGGATCAGCACATTTAATATTTATAGGATACTGTAAAGTTTTATTATAAGTCCACATTAATAATTTCCTCCTTCCCAAGGCCATGGCTCTTCAATCCATCTCCATTTATTACATGGAAAATTAATTGTAAGAGGTCCAAACACCTTTTGATATTTATCTTTTAATTCTTTAGCTTCTTTACAATATTTTCTATAAAGACAAAGAGCTTTTTCATCATCAGTATGAGTATCTAAATATAATGCAAGATCATTTATAGCAAAATCATAGGCCATGATTTGATTTAACATTTCTTGTTGCATACAACAATCTACTGTATTTTGTGTCTCTTGGCAAGAGTTACTATAGTTTAATGTTTCAGGCATATTAACATTCATATTATTTTCCATGTTACTGCTCATATTATTATTAAAACCACATCCACAATTTCTATTTTCATCTACTGACATATGTTACACCCCTTCCCTATTTTATTCATAGATTCAATATATCTAATTTGTTCCATTGATTGCCCAGGGTAATATGGACTAACAAGTTCTGGAAATATTGTTCCCATTTTTAAGCCAACACATGGTTTAAATGTTTTATCCATGTATTGAATTGGTACATAACTTTGCCCTAGCATTGGATTTTCTGGAAAAACGCTATTCTCTTCATCAAATCCACATTCACAACTATTTTGAGCCATATTGTATGAAACAACATTGTTGCAGCTAGTTTCTAATATATCTTGTACATTACAAGCATTATCATTTTCGTAATTGTTATTCATACATTGGCATTTTTGATATCTTCCAAACATTTTTATTCCTCCTTTTTTCATATACTACATAATATGACAAAAGTATAAAAAGTGTTTCAAAATATAAAAAATGCCTAAAAGATTTTAGTCTTTTTAGGCATTACTATTAAATTTAAATTATATTCTAACCATTCCACCAAAAACTTTGTTTTCTGATGCATTTGGTAATATTTTAGAACCACCAGATATTACAAGAACATCTCCTGCTTCTACTAATTCATCTGCTTTAATCTTTTCAATTCCTTTGCAAATTGTATCTTCTATAGTTTTTTCTCCCATTACTAATACTGGTACTACATTGAAAGATACTGATAATTGGTTAAACGTTTTTTCATCATCTGTTATAGCAAATATTGGGCATCCAGCTCCAAATCCTGCTAATTTTCTTACTGAATCACCTTTATGTGTGTATGCAACAATTCCTGCTGCTTTCATATTTTGTGCTGTTACACATGTTGTATATGCAACGTGTGATTCAATATCATTAAAGTCAGCTGATGTAGCATTTTTATTGAATCTTTTCCAGTAGTTTGTATCTGCTTCAATTGCTTTTGATATTTTAGACATTGCTTGAACACATTCAACTGGATATTTACCCATTGCACATTCTCCAGATAACATTATTGCTCCTGTTGTATCATATACAGCATTTGCAACATCACTAACTTCTGCTCTTGTTGGTCTTGGATTTGATGTCATTGATTCTAACATTTGTGTTGCTGTTATAACTGGTTTTCCAACTTGATTACATCTTTTTATAAATCTTTTTTGAACTATTGGAACTTGTTCCATTGGTATTTCAACTCCCATGTCTCCACGAGCAACCATTATACCATCAGATAATTCTAATATTTCTTCGAAGTTATCAATTCCTTCTTGGTTTTCTATTTTAGATATGATTTTTACTCTTTCTCCACCATTTGAATCTAATAAGTTTCTTAATGCAATAACATCTGATGCTTTTCTTACAAATGATGCTGCTATATAATCAAATCCTCTTTTAATTCCTTCTGTAATATCATCTATATCTTTTTGTGTTAAAGCTGGTAAATCTACTTTAACTCCTGGTACATTCATTGTTTTTCTGCTTCCTAATCTTCCTGTATTTAATGCTTTACATACTATATCTTTACCTTTAATTTCTGTTATTTCAAATTCTAATGCTCCATCATCAACTAATAATGTTCCACCAACTTTTACGTCTTTGTATAATTCTTTATAGCTTATTGATGTTTTTGTATTATTTCCGATTATATCATCATTTACAAATGTAAATTCCTGTCCTTCTTCTATTGTAACTTTTTCATTTCCAGTTTCTAATACTCCTGTTCTTATTTCAGGTCCTTTTGTGTCTAATAATAGTGCAACAGGTCTGTTTAATGCTGATCTAACTTTTTTTATTGTTTCTATTTTTTCTCCATTTTCTTCATATCCACCATGTGAGAAGTTAATTCTTGTAACGTTTAATCCAGCGTTCATTAATTTTGTTAACATTTCTTCACTTTGGCTTGCAGGTCCTATTGTTCCTACTATTTTTGTTTTTCTTAATACTTTTTTCATTTTTATTTCCTCCCTTTTTACAACTAAAACCTATTATACCACACTTATTCTAAAATATTCAACACTTTTTTTAATTTATTTGCAATCTTTTATATTCTTTATTACAATTTATAATTAAGCTAAAGAATTATAAGATTTTTTTATTTTAATTTTATTTACAATCGTCCAAATCCCAAGTACTATTAATATTCCTGTAATTACTCCACATGTATCAATTCCTACATCTATTGGTGATGCTTGCCTTCCAGGTATAAAATATTGATGAGTTTCGTCAGATATTGCATATAAAAGTCCTACACATATACTTACAAAAATTCTTGTTTTTTGTTTAACATTATAAGTACACATAAATGCCATAATTAAAATTCCAACAACCATATATATTGAAAAATGAGCACCTTTTCTTATTATTTTTTGTGATTGCTCTACTAAATTATTTTTTTGTTCTTCTTCCAAATTTTTGGTTGATGGTAATATATCTATTATTATTTTTGCTACTTTTTGGCTTACAGAACTAGATTGTGGACCATTCTGGGCTGAAAAGTTGAATATACATGTAAATGTAGCTGCTAGTAATATTAATAATATTATTCTATAAATTATTATTTTCAATTGTTCCTCCATTTAAATAATTATTTAATTTTCTTCCATTTCTTTTTTTGCTTTTTTATATCCACTCTTAAATACAATATGGTATGTACTATAAAATACCAAACCAACTAACGCCCCTGCTGAATCTATTAAAACATCTAGTGACTGTCCTGTTCTTCCAGCTACAAATGTTTGATGAAATTCATCACTTATTGCAAATATAACACATATAATGAATGATAACAATAAAGCTATAAAATAATGTTTATGGTCTAATATAACATCCCATAAAAGCATTGAGAAAAAAGCCAATATAAAATATACAGATGCATGTATTACTTTCCTTGCAGGAGCATTTATTAGTTCTGATGCATGTGCTAGTTTTTCATCACTTGGATGAGAATTTGTAATTCCATAATCATTTGTAATGTCTAATGCATCCTCAATAAATAGACTTATTATATCCGTGCTTTTTCCATTAGAATTTTTTGAATTCATTCCAGAAAGTTTAAATATACATACCATCCATCCTATTGCAATTATAAGTAACAAAATAATTTTTAATGCTTTATTCATATTTTTCACCTCTAATATTAATTTATATTATGGTTTTTTATTTTATTTCTTCTTTTACACATTTTAGTGCTTCTGCAATTACTTTATCCATATCATAATATTTGTATTGTCCTAGTCTTCCTCCAAAAATAACATTTTTATCATGTTTTGCTAAAGCTGCATATTTTTCATATAATTCATTATTTCTTTCATTATTTATTGGATAATATGGTTCTTTTTCTTTATTCCAACTATCTGGGTATTCTTTTGTTATTATTGTTTTTGGAGATGTTGCATCAAATTCAAAATGTTTGTGCTCTATTATACGTGTATATGGAACTTCATATTCTGTATAATTTACAACAGCATTTCCTTGATAATTTTGTTCATCTAATGTTTCTGTTTCGAATCTTAAACTTCTATATTCTAATTCCCCAAATTTATAATTATAAAATTTATCTATTGGGCCTGTAAATACTATTTTTTCTGCAACATTTTCTAATTCTTCATTATTTTCGAAAAAGTCACAGTTTAATTTTATATCTATTCCTTCTAACATTTTTTCTATTATTTGGGTATAGCCTCCTATTGGAATTCCTTGATATTTATCATTAAAATAATTATTATCATATATTAATCTTACAGGTAAACGTTTAATTATAAAACTTGGAAGTTCTGTGCACTTTCTTCCCCATTGTTTTTCTGTATAACCTTTTACCAATTTTTCATATATTGTTTGTCCAACTAAACTTATTGCTTGTTCTTCTAAATTTTTTGGTTCAGTAATACCAGCTTGTCTTTTTTCTTCTTCTATTTTTGCTTGTGCTTCTTTTGGTGTTACTACTCCCCATAATTTGTTAAATGTGTTCATATTAAATGGCATATTGTACAATTCGTCTTTATATCTTGCAACTGGAGAGTTTGTGTATCTGTTAAATTCAGCGAATTGTTGTATGTAATCCCATACTTCTTTGTTACTTGTATGGAATATGTGTGCTCCATATTTATGTACATTTATTCCTTCTACATTCTCAGTATAGATATTTCCACCTATATGTGGTCTTTTGTCTATTACAAGACATTTTTTTCCTTTTTTATTTGCTTCATATGCAAATATTGCACCAAATAGACCTGAGCCTACAATTAAATAATCATATTTCATGATTTTACCTCCTTTTTATGTTTTTCTAACTAACAGCATACCCTTATTTATTTTTCCATATTTAAATTCAATTTTATACCCCCTATATTTTTTTACATTATATAATTTTTATTTCACATATTAAAATTTTATGGAACAATTTTCTTAATTATTGGTAATTTTTTTAATAAATATATAATAACTAATGAAATTATATACGTTGAAATTATCCCAAATATTCTCCACTGCCATGAATAAATATTAATATTAAATATTTTGATTTCATAATATTTTATAATAATATGTATTAAATATATTCCAAAACTACATCCTGCAATTTTAGAAAGATAATTTTTAATTTTTTATCACTTTTTATAAAATTATTAAAATTTATGTTTTTTATAAACACAAATACACCTGATGCTAATAAAACGGAATGAAATTGTGTATAACCAAATAAAGTTTTATTTAATTTTCCAGAAGATAATGTCCAAAAATAAGTCATTCCATATCTGAAAACTACAGACAACATTGCAAGACAATATAAAATAATTCTTTGCTTTTTTGTTAAATCTTGAGTTGATAATAAGTATCCTAATAATACAAATATCATATAGCCTCCAATTTGAATGGCTAATGAATTATTATAATTAATTCCGAATAATTTCAATAGAATTGGTAATAAAGACTGAGTTATAAATATCATTCCAACAGTATACCAGCAAATTTTTCTATATTTTTCTTTTGATAATATTGACAATGTTGGAATTGTTAGGTATACCCCTAATATTAAAGCCATAAAATAATATGTTGGTTCTTCTTTATTTAAAAAGAATATATTTAATAATGTCTGTATTGATATATTTTCTATTTTTAATTGCCCTGTATAAAATTTCCATATTATCATTACTATTGCCCAAAATAAAAATGGAACTAATACTTTTGAAAATCTTTTTTTAAAAAATGTCTTTGTATCATATTTTTCTCGATATTTTATCAAATTAGCTCCAGATAACATTAAAAAAATTGGAACTGCCCAATAGCAAACACATTCTACTATTAAACTTGTTGCCCATGCTGTTGAATATTTAGTTGAAAAATTATGAACAATTCCATTACAATGTAATGCAATAACAGCAATAATTGATAAAATATTTAAAATATCAAAATATACAATTCTATCTTTTTTTACTGGTGCACATAAATTTGCATCATCAATATTATTGTCTTTTTCCATTTCATATCACCCTTTTATCTTTTTTCTTAACTTTTCTATTATTTCAAATATGAATTTATCTTTTAATATTAATAAACATACCATATAAATTATTCCACCTGAAATCACTTGTACAATTGTAGAAATTAAATTATTATTAATAAATTTTTTCAAGGTAATACAAACAATAAACATTATTATACTTGATACTAAATATTTTCTTGATAGCTTAAATATCTCTTTAAAATCAAAATCTTCTCTTACAAAATATATTTGTACTAAGGTAACTGTTAATTCAGCAATTACAGTTCCAATTGAAGCACCTATTGCTCCCCAATTCCATATTAGGCAAATATTCATGATAAAATTTACTATAGCTCCACAAACCACTGAAATTGTATATTCTTTTTGTCTCTTAGTTGGTAATAAATATTGTGTTCCTGTTACATTACTTAATCCTATTAATACTATAATTGGGCTTATTATACTCATTAATACTGAAACTTTATCATACCCTTGTCCAAAAAATACAGGAACAAATGACTTAGAAACTGCAATTATTCCAAATATCATAGGAAACCCAAGTAAAAATACCATATTAAATGATTTTTTTAAATAATTAGTTATCTTTTCTTTTTCCCCACTTGCAAAATTATTTGCTATTCTTGGCAACATAACTGTTCCCATAGAAGTAATAATTGCTAAAAGAATTTTTATTATTTTTTGTCCTTGATCATAAAATCCAACTTCAGATTTTTCAGGTACAATTGCTCCTACCATAGTTCTATCTAATAATGTATATACTTGAATTGCAATTTGTGGAATAAATAAAGTTATAGTAGACTTTAAATGTCTAAATAAATGAAATTCATTAATGCTAACTCTTGTTAGATATTTAGGCAAATAAAACCATAAAGTAATATTTCCAATCAATATTGATAATACATATATCAAAAAATAAGTATATAAATCGTTTGATGATTTAACAAATGCAAATATGCAAAAAACGCTTATTAGTTTTACAATCATATTTCTTGTAACTGTTTTTTTAAATTCTTCTAGCCCTTGAAAAAACCAACTTATATCTATACAGTTTCCAATAATTTCTAACATCAATACTTTATAATATATTTGGTAATTTTCACCTTTTACAAAAGTAAAATAATATATTAACAAAGATATCCCCATTGTCATTATTCTAAGTAATAAGATTTCCCAAAATATCACACTATATTTCTTTTTGTTATCCTGAACATATGCTATTTCCCTTTGACCATATAAAGCAATTCCTAGTGATCCAAATAATATAAAATATGCTGATATAGATAATGTAAAACTATATATTCCAATATTTTCTGCTCCTAATACTCTTGAGATATAAGGAGCAGTTATTAAGGGCAATATTAACACCAGTACTTGATACATTAAATTATATATATAATTTTTAGTTACTGATTTTGTTGCCATAATTAGTCCCTTCTTTTTTTATTAAAATTTCTTCATGTTTCTTTTCATTTATTTTTTTATAATTTAAAATTTCTGGAATAAACATAAATAAAATTGGGCAATATAATATATTTACAATTCTTGGATTTAACAAACCAAACAATAAATATATACTACATAGCATAATTTCTTTATATTTTCCTTTTTTATATAATACTATTAATAATATATTAATTAATAAAATGAAGCAAACTGTAAATACTGATCCCTCTCTAAACATCATTTGTATATACTCATTATCAATGTAATTACTTTTATAATTTCCATACTTTATTTTTTCTTTTAATCCCAACCCTAAAAGTTCTACATTGTCACCAAATGATTGTACTCCATAAGTAGCAATATTATCATATGTTTGTTTTAGTCTATTTGATAAAGCTGAATTAACATTATTCCATATTCCACCATTTGGATAACACATGACTATTATAAAGCTTAAAATAGGATATAAAATAAATGTTTTTGTAAATATGCTTGAGTATAACTTTTGTAATTTTTTTACTATATTTCCTTTATTTGTGTTTTGAATAAATTTCCAAATAAACATTATTAAAACAATAAATTCAAGCATTATAAACTCGGTTCTTGAATCTGTTATAAAATAAGTAAATACATTCATGATTTGTATTATAAATAATTCTCTGTATTTTATATTACTTCCATTGATATATAAATATAATATTGAAGAGAATGCAATCATCTGTGCTAAATTTGTTGTATATAAAAATCCAAATGAATATCTAGAAATATTTCCTCTAGGAACAATATAATTTTGTGTTATACCTAATATAGATAATAACACCAAAATGCTTGTTAAAATAATTTGTAAATTCATTGTTACTTTTATAATCTTTTTATAGTCCGTTTTATATGACGACAATAAAACTAAAATTAAAAATATCATTCTTTTATTTTTTGTTATTATAAAATTTAATATTAAACTTATAACCAATATAAATAATATAACATATGTGATTTTAACAAGTAATGTTTTTTGCTTCCACTTTTTTTCTTTAATGTCTTCTTTATAATATGGTAATACAAAAATCAATCTTATAAAGAATAGTAAATACATTGCATATCTTATAATTTTAGATATTAATTCTATAACTGGATAATCAATTTCTAATGATGTAGCATCAAGAAAAATTGTAAAATAATATATGCAAAATATTAACAAAAAATTATTAAAAATTATATCTTTTAATTTTTTTATCATATTTAATTATTCTCCCTTAAATATTTTAATAATCTATCATAGCCATGCTTTATATCATATTTAAAGCTCCAGCCTATAGATTTAAGTTTATTGTTATTTAATATCATATTATTATTAGGTGCATAGCCAGAATTTTCTTTTGGTATTTCTATTCTAACTTTGCCATTTCCATATATTTCTGCGAGCCATTTTGCGCTATCAAGAATAGTCATATTTGTTTTATCTGAAACAATATTATATGCCTCACCATTTTTTCCATTCAATAAAATACACAATATGCCTATAACAGTATCTGTTGTATATGAAAAATTAATAATTGTTGTTCCTGCAGATTTTAATACTATATCTTGCTGTGATAAAACAGCATCAGCAAAAACTTTGTATACTCTATTTTCCGTTTTACTTATTCCTGCCCCAAATGTTTGAGCAATTCTAGCAATTTTAACTGGAATACCATACTCATAAAAATAACTATAACTATATAATTCACATGTTCTTTTCCCTTGAGAATATGAACTTCTGGAATTTAACGGATCTATAAAACCCTGCATTTGTTCATCTACATTATTAGAATTTAATGTTCCATACATTTCCATTGATGACATATACACCATAGATTTAACTTTGCTTAATTTTGCTTGTTCTAAAATGTTTTTAGTTCCAAGTATTGAAATATTCATTGTTTCAACTGGTTTTTCAATAAAGAATTTTGATTTTGTTGGTGATGCACCATGTATTATATAATCAATTTCTAAATTTTGTGGTATATAATTTATAATATCAGATACAATATATGCTATTTTCTCATTTTTTCCAAATATCTTTTCTGCTTCTTCTTTATTTCTAACCAATAAAATTAATTTAATATTTAAGTTATCAATTTTATTTTTTAATAAAATTGATTTTACTAAAATTGAACCAATTAACCCGGGTTGCACCAGTTATAAAAATTTTTTTGTCTTTTAATATATTCCAATTAATAATTGATGTATTGGCAATTTCCTCCAAATCCTCTTGCAAAATATTATTCATTTATAACCCCCATACTTCTTTATTTTTTCTTTGTTTAATTAATGCCTCTGCGATATAATAGTCTTCAGGTGTTGTAATTTTTATATTATCATTATTGCATAAAACAATATGAGGATTTTTATATTTCCCATATTTTTTCATTACACTACATGAATCAATACACTCTATATCTCCATTTTTTAATGAATTTCTTTCTGCTTCAACAATATCATCTAAATAAAATGACTGTGGTGCTCTTGCAACATATGTTTCATCTCTATTTGTTATTTCTTCTACATTTTCATGTGATTTGGAAATAATTGTTGTTTCCCTTTGTTTTAAACATGTTATTGATGTACCATATTTTTCAACACATTCTATATTATCAATAATTAACTTACTATCAATTATTGGTCTAACCCCATCATGTATTAAGACAATATCTTTATTAGATTCACTTATCTTTTTTGCTTCTTCTAATGCTTTTATAATTGACTCTTGTCCCGTTCTTCCTCCAGCAATAATACTTTTTACCTTAAATATATTATAGTCCTTTACAAGCTTTTTTAAATATTCAATATGTGTATTAACACAAGCTATCACTATAGCCTCTATTTGTTTAGTATTATTAAATATATTTAGTGTATGTATTATTATTGGAATTTCATCTATTTTTAAAAATTGCTTTGGCATACCATTTGTTTTCATTCTTTTTCCTACACCACCAGCAAATATAACAGCTATATTCATATTATATTTTCACCATCCAATTTAATGTAGTCTCTCCCTACATATCAATTTTTTAATTTTATTTGTGAAGATTGTTTAATTTATTTATTCTGTATCTACTTAAAATCTTATAAACAATATAATTGTATTTTGTTGTTCTAAGTATCTTCACAATTTTACTTTGTTTTGCAATATCATTATATAAAATCTCATTTTTTGAAAAAATATATTTTTCAAAAGCTAAAATGTCTTTTAAATTCTCTTTACTAGGTTCTAAAACAATATAAAATCCAGATATTGTATTTGCTATATGTTCAACCATGTACTTCCACATATATTCTTGTGTATATTTATTATTAAATTCAGTATTATTGTAAAATTCTATTATGTCTTTAGAAACCTTCACATGGTCCTTGTAATGTTTTATATGTCCTTCAACACTAACACTTTGTTCAGCCCTTCCAAGTCTATACACATATATTGGTTTATGAAAAATATAAATACTATTAACATAAGGCATTGGATACATTGCATATTGTGTATCAGTATAAAAACATTTTTCTAGTAATTTTATATTATTTTTTCTTAATATTTCAGTTCTATAGCAAATCGTATACATATTGAAATGATTTTTATTTTGTTTTATAGCCTCTTCAATACTAAGCTTTCCATATATGTTTTCATCTATAAAATCATTTAGCTTATATATTTCTTTATTTTCGTAAAATTCCTTGTATGGTGTATATATAGCATCTACATCTATTTTCCTTAATAAATTTAAAAATTCAGTAAAGTTTTCAGAATCATACCAATCATCACCGTCTAACTGTTTGAAATATTTTCCAGAAGCAATTTCAATACTTTTATTAATTGTTGAACCATAGCCTCCGTTTTCTTTATGGACTAATTTAACAATATTGGGATATTTTTCTTCATACTCCTTTACAATATTTATAGTCCTATCTGTTCCTCCATCATCTTCAACCAATATTTCTAAATCATCTATTTTTCCTACCAATAGTGACTCAAGAGTTTTCTTTATATAATTTTGCACATTATAAGCTGCAATTGATACAGTTAATATTTTTTCCATATTATTCTCCTATTCTATATACTTTTATTTCATGTGTTATTCTTTTTTCAACAGGTGGTAATTCCATATAATTTCCATATAAATTTGTTAAATATTTTTCATAGCATGATATTGTATTTACTTTCATTCCCTCAAAATCCACTTTACAATCATGAATATCTTTTTTTAGCATTTTTTCTTGTGGGCCGTACCCCCATGAAACGCCTCCAACATATTCTGAATTATTATAATCATAAGTTTTACTTATTTCATTTAATTTTTTTGAAATTTTCTCCATATGCTTTCTACTAATAAATTTTCTAATGACTTTTTTTATTATTTTTTTTAATTTAGTCTTACTAAAATTTTCAATACAGCTATCTTCAGCATATAGCATAAGTAAAAGCCTTCTATATTTTCTTGTATTTTTATATAATTTTTTACATTCTCTATCACTTTCAGGTATTCCATCCATAGGAAATATATCAATCCACAAATACTGTTCAAGTTTATCTTTTACACAAGAATCATCTATTTTTATATTTGTATTAATAACTTTTCCAAATGGATAATGCATATTACCATTATCATATGATATAAAACTTAAATTTTCCGCAATTTTCTTTTCATTAAGTATTTTCTCTAATTTTTCAAATTCATTTCTTGGCATCATAACATCTATATCGTCATCCCATGGAATAAACCCTTTATGTCTAATCGCGCCTAGTAAAGTTCCTCCACATATATAATAAGTTAAATTATTTTCATCACAAAAAGAAATAAACTTTTTCAATATTTCAGTTTCTTCTTTATGTATTTCTTCTAAAGTTAAATATTTCATAATAAATTTCCTACCTTTTTAGTTTATTAATTCATTTTTAAATATAGATTTTGCAAATTTTTAGCAGCTTTTATTATATTATACTCAGAACTGTTTATTTTTTTATTATCTATCTGCCTATTATATTTTATATTATCAAATTTTAATATATCTTCTGACCAACTGTTTTTTTCAAGTTTTTCAAAATGAACTTTATTAAATATATTTGTTTCTTGTGGTACACAATCGGCTGCAATACATTGAAGCCCAGAAGTTTGTGCTTCAATTAGTACAATTCCTAACCCCTCAAATTTTGATGGTAATACAAACAAATCCATTGCTTGAAAATAGTCTTGAACATTATTTACCACACCAATAAATTTTACTTTTTCGCTTATATTTAATTGTTCAACCTTAGTTCTTAATTTTTTTTCAAATTCGCCTTCTCCTATTAACATTAAAACAACATTTGGATTTTTCTTTGTTACTTCATAAAAACAATCAATTAAAAAGTCATGATTTTTTTGTTCACACATTCTTCCAACATGTCCAATTACCAACTCATTTTTTATATTATTTTTTTCTCGAATTTCTTCTCTTATAACTGGATTATATATAAATTTTTCCATTTCAATAGCATTTGGAATAATATCAAATTGTCTCTTATTGTCAAACATCCAATTTCCTGCTTTTTTAGAACATGCCCATAAATTAGTTGCTTTTTTTATTATTATATTTTTGTTTATATTATTTAAAAATTTTTTTAATATCTTTTTTGGTACATCCGTGTTATGAGAATGAGCAATAATCGTTTTTGCTCCTGCTTTCTTTGCTGCAATAATAGGAACAATATTGGCTGCTGAAAGCATATTAACATGAACTATTTTATAATTATTCTCTTTTATTATTTTCTTTAATTGAAAATAATATTTAATGGGATTTTTCTTCACATTGGTAACTTTATATATTTTTGCTCCTAAATTTATCATTTCATCTTCAAAGCATAATTTATTAAACATTGATATAAAATCAAATTGAATTATTGAACGATTTATGTTCCTATAATAATTCATTATGAAGGTTTCTACCCCACCAATTTTGTCATGTACGCCTATTTGCAATACTCTAATTTTTTCTCTTTCCATATTAAAAACTCTTTCCATATTTTTTCTTTGCAAATTTAGCCATTAAAAAGGCAAAACCTTTCTTAAACCAATTTACTTTTTCTATATCAATAACTCTTACTTCTTTGTAGCTCAAATTATTTGTATTAATCCAAACATCTAATAGAAGTTCGCTAATTCTCCCCGGATATCTAGCATGAAAATTATCATATTTTTCTGGCGGAACTATTTTTTCTAATTCAAATAAAATATCAAATAGCCAAGTGCAATATGCATCTAAAAGCTCTTTTTTCATTATAAACATATTAAACATATGTGCTGATGTTCTCTTGTGTAATTTATCAAATTCATCTAAATATTTTGGATATTTTTTTTCTATGATTTTTCTTGTTTCATCAAGTGGTTCAACATGCATTGTATTTTTATAATGAGAATATAGATTTTCTATGTAATATTTCCTTTTTTTAGGTAATATTATGTCTGTATTATCTAATATTTGGTCTACATCATTACCTGTTATTACATTGTTTATTCTTCCTTTTATATCTTTTGGAAGTTTTTTACTAACAGAAAAATGCCTTCTATAATGGGTTAAACCTATATAGTCGGCACTTAAATTCTTCCATGCCCAATATAGTCCTGTAAGTTCGCAAAAATAAGGATTTTTTGAAGATATATTATCCCCTTCATTATCTGGTTGATATCCTAAATTCTCTTTTCCTTCTTTACCAACTTGTACAGGAACATACATTTTGTCATTTGGCATTTTATATTTTTTATGTGTTGCAATTATTATTTTTGTATTTTTCACTTTATATTGCCCCTTCTTTTTTGAATATTTTTGTAAATGTTTTTAAAATTAATTTTATATCTAATTTAGTACATCTTGTATTTAGATATTCTATATCCATATTTAATCTTTCTTGAAAAGTAACATCACTTCTTCCACTAACTTGCCATATTCCAGTAAGACCAGGTTTACATTTTATAATTTTTTTATAATATTCACCCATATCCTTTTTTTCCTTAAATAAATATGGTCTTGGTCCAACTATGCTCATTTCTCCTTTTAGTACATTAATAAATTGTGGAAATTCATCTAGACTTGTTTTTCTTAATATTTTTCCAATTTTTGTTATTCTTGGATCTTCTTTTAATTTCTTATATTCTTTATATTCTTTTGCAGCCTCAGGGTTTTCCTTTAAATATTTTTTTAGTTTTTTATCTGCACCTACTACCATTGTTCTATATTTGTATATTCTAAACATTTTTCCATCTTGTCCAATTCTTTTTTGTATGTAAAATATTGGTCCATTGTCCCCTTTGGTAATTAAGTTTGCTATATATACAACTACCGTTAGTGGTATTAATAATATACATCCAATAATTGCTCCAATAATATCTATAGTTCTTTTTATTGTTTTATATAATATTTTTTCTTCATTTTCTATTTCTCTTGCTGGGGCTAAATTTGTAATTACACTTGTTGCATAGTTTAGATTTTGTTCTCTTGTTTCCATTTATAAACTTACCCCTTTCTAAAAAAATGTTATCTAAGGCAATTATATATATATATATATCAAAAGTCAACATTAAAAACTTATTTTCTACAAAAAAATAACTTCCAAAATATCAAAATTTAGGAAGTTATCTTATATTTTATTTATATCCTGTTTTCTTAATAATAGAATCGCTTGTCGCTTTTATAGAATCTGGTAATGTATAATCTGGATCATTAAATAATTCTTGATGTAACTTTATAACATTGCTTTCAAGTGTAACAGGTACACCATACCATCTGTCTAAAGTAATTCCTTTTGTTTCATATGGCCATCCAACACTGTTTGAAATTTTATAACTAATCATGTCTGGTATCATTGACATGATTGTTCCAGCAGAAATATTTGTATAAACTTTTGGTAAAATATTATCTGCAAAATTATTTATTTCACCAATATTCTTAGTCTTTAATTTATTTACCATTGCTTCAATAACTGTTCTCATACGTTCTGTTCTTTTATAGTCTCCACCTGATGTATACCTTATTCTAGAATATGCTACTGCTTGAACACCATCTAAAGTCTGTTTTCCAGCAGATGTTACATGGTTTGCAGTTTTATGTGTTATTTTTGCTGTTGCATCTATGTAATCATTTATATATTTAATTTCAGAATTTTCTACATTTATTGTAACTCCTCCTAATTCGTCTACAGCATCAGATACAGAGTCAAAGTTTACAGTTACAAATTCTGATATATTTAAGTCTAGGTTTGTATTTAATGTGTTTATTGCAAGAGGTGCCTCACCATAAGAATATGCATGTGTTATTTTATCTAATCCATGTCCTTCTATTTTTACATATGTATCTCTATAAACTGAAATTAGTCTAACTTCTTTTGTTTCATTATTTATACTTGCTATTATTATACAATCACTTCTGTTTCCTTTTCCATAGTCATCTTCTCTACTATCTACCCCAAATATTGCAATATTTCTATATTTTGAAAGTTTACTACTTGCCTCATCTGTTATTCCTAATTGTGACTCGTCAAGTTGTACTGTATTCATTTTTCCTAATTTGTCATTAATATAAATATATGCTGCACCTACTATTGCTGCAAATAATATTACTAATATCAACACTATTATTCCAAATATTTTTAATCCCTTTTTTTTCTTTTTAGTTTTCTTTCCATTGCTTTCATCTTTATTATTTTTTTGGAAAGCTTTTGGTATTTCTTCATTTTCTTCTGCATTATAATCCTTTGAATGTTTTCCGCTCATTTTTTACCTCCATTTTTTCTATTGTTAAACACTGTCATAATAGCACTATTTTTTTTATATGGCAAGGTTTTTGATAAAAAAAATACTATTTATATTTTATAAATAGTATTTTTTATGTATATATTAATTATCTACGAACTTTTTCTTACAGTTATATAGGTATTAGCACAATCTACAAAAAACATTAATGCAAATATAAAAGCCAAAAATAAAATTACGTACATAGCTATAATACCTATTTTAATTGAAGCTCCTGTGAAATAGCAAAACCATTTAATTAATCTATAATGTATTGAATCCATTCCTTTTTTATAGCTATTGTTTTTTGCTTGAATTAAATCAACAACAGGAAACATATATATTTCTGATAGTAAATACAATTCATCTGTTGATGGATATATTAACCCAAGTTCCCATTTTTTTATTATTTTTTCTTCAATATATGTTCCTTTTTGATTTAATTTTTCTGTTATATCTAAATAAGTATAATTTTTACTTTCTCTTAATTCTAGCAATACTTCTTCCAATGTTCTTTCTTCAATAACTTGTTTATTTTCTTCCATATTTTCATCCTTATTTTAATTTAAATATTTTTTTAAAAACTTACCTGTATAACTTCTTTCATTTTTGCAAATTTGTTCTGGAGTTCCAACTGCAACTACTTCTCCTCCATTATCTCCACCTTCTGGTCCTAAGTCTATGATATAGTCTGCGGTTTTTATTAAATCTAAATTATGTTCTATTACTATTATTGTATTTCCGGTATCAACTAATCTTTGAAGTATATCTACTAATTTATGTACATCAGCAATATGTAAACCAGTTGTTGGTTCATCTAAAATATATAATGTCTTACCTGTTGCTTTTTTAGAAAGTTCTGTTGCAAGTTTTACACGTTGTGCTTCTCCACCTGATAATGTTGTAGATGGCTGTCCAAGTTTTATATAGCCTAGTCCAACATCTAATAATGTTTGTATTTTATTTTTTATTTTTGGTATTTTGTCAAAAAAATCTATTGCTTCTTCTACTGTCATATCTAAAACATCTGCAATTGTTTTTCCTTTATATTTTACTTCTAATGTTTCTCTGTTATATCTTTTACCTTTACATACTTCACATGGTACATATATGTCTGGTAAAAAGTGCATTTCTATTTTGTGTACTCCATCTCCGTTGCAACTTTCGCATCTTCCTCCAGCAACATTAAAGCTAAATCTTCCTTTTTGATAGCCTCTAAGTTTTGCTTCTTCTGTTTGCGCAAATATGTCCCTTATTAAATCAAATACCCCTGTATATGTAGCAGGATTAGAACGTGGCGTTCTTCCTATTGGTGACTGATCTATATTTATAATTTTATCTATATTTTTTAATCCTTTTACACCTTTACATTTTCCAGGTTTTTCATTTGAACCATTTAGTTCTTTTGCTATTGTCTTATATAATACCTCATTAACTAATGTTGATTTTCCTGAGCCAGATACTCCTGTTACACAGTTAAATACCCCAAGTGGAAATGTAACAGTTATATTTTTTAAATTATTTTCTGTCGCACCCTCTACTTCTATGCATTTAGATTTTATATGTTTTCTTCTTTTTTTAGGTACTGGTATTTTCTTTCTTCCACTTAAATATTGTCCTGTTATTGAATTTTCTACCATTTTTACTTCTTCTGCAGTTCCTTGTGCCATAACATTTCCACCGTGCGTTCCTGCTCCTGGTCCTATATCTATTATTTGATCTGCTGCATACATTGTATCTTCATCATGTTCGACAACTAATAATGTATTTCCTAAGTCCCTTAATTTTTTTAGTGTTGCTAGTAATTTGTCATTATCTCTTTGGTGCAAACCAATACTTGGTTCATCTAATATATATAATACTCCTGTAAGTCCTGAACCAATTTGAGTTGCAAGTCTTATTCTTTGTGCTTCACCTCCAGATAATGTCCCAGCACTTCTAGATAATGTTAAGTATTCAAGGCCTACATCCATTAAAAATTGTAACCTTTGATTTATTTCTTTTAAAATTAAATCTGATATCATTGCTTTTGTTTTGTTTAGTTCTAAAGTTTGTAAATATTCTTTTATTTTATTAATTGGCATGTTAGTTAGCTCGTTTATGTTTTTGTCTCCAATTTTTATTGATAATATTTCTGGTTTTAATCTAGCTCCATTACAGTCATGGCATGGAAGATCTGTCATATACATTTCATAAAAATCTCTCATACCTTGAGATTTAGTTTCATTGTGCCTTCTATCTAATGTTGGTATAACACCTTCAAATGGTGCAGTAAATTTTCTTGTACCTGCATATGAAGAGTACTCAAAATCTATTTGTTCGTCTCCTGTACCATAAAGAATTTTTTCCATAAACCATCTTGGCAAGTCTTTTATTTTTTTGTTTTTAATTTCTACACCATAATGTTTTGCAATACTTTCAAAATACATTTTTGCCATTGTATCGCCTTTTTTCATTGTACTTGCTCCAAATGCTTTTATTCCATCATATAATGTTTTATTTTTGTCTGGAACAATTAAATCTTCATCCATTTTCATTAAATAGCCAATTCCTGTACATGTAGGACAAGCCCCAAAAGGATTGTTGAATGAAAACATTCTTGGTGTAAGTTCTGGAAAACTAAAGCCACAATCTGGGCATGCATAATTTGTACTATATAATACTGGTTTTTTACCTACTATATCAATTAAAACTAAATTATTAGCATGTTTTAGTGCCGTTTCAACAGACTCAGTTAATCTACTTATAATATCAGGTTTAATAACAAGCCTATCTACAACTAATTCAACATCATGTTTTTTCTTTCTATCTAGTTCTATATCATCAGAAAGATCATAAATATCGCCATCAATTCTAACTCTTACAAAGCCTTCTTTTTGATAACCTTCAAGTTGTTTTACAAACTCGCCCTTACGCCCTCTTACAACAGGAGCCAAAATTTGTATTTTAGTTCCTTCATCTAATTCCATAATATTATCTACAATTTGATCAATTGATTGTTTTTCAATCTTTTTATGGCAATTTGGACAATATGGTACACCGATTCTTGCATAAAGTAGACGAATATAATCATATATTTCAGTTACAGTTCCAACAGTTGAACGAGGATTTTTAGAAGTTGTCTTTTGGTCAATAGAAATTGCAGGAGAAAGTCCTTCTATGCTTTCAACATCTGGTTTTTCCATTAATCCCAAAAACTGCCTTGCATATGAAGACAAGCTTTCAACATATCTTCTTTGTCCTTCTGCATATAAAGTATCAAAAGCTAAACTAGACTTTCCTGATCCAGAAAGCCCAGTAATAACAACAAGTTTATCTCTAGGAATTTCTAAGTTTATATTTTTTAAGTTATGCTCTTTAGCACCCTTAATTACAATTTTATCATTATTCATAATATTAAAGCCCCCTAAATATTGCCACGGTTCCGGGTTTATTTGGCAATTTATTGCCAAAGTACCAGGTTTATTTCAATATTTCGTTTTTATTATACAATATTCTTTTTAGAAAAACAAGAGTTTGCATTATAAATATTTTCCAATATAAAAACCCGTATTTAACAATACGGGTTTTTTACGTGTTTTACATAGAGCAGGCATTATATGCCCAAGACGTAATAAACAATTTGTTTCTGTTACAGTGTTTAGCAATATATTTGTTTACAGCAGCTCCAGCCCAATTGCAATCTCCAAGATTATGTTCAAAACCGTAATCCTCGATATCGGCTATAGAAATTTTCTTGATAAATGCTGGAGTTGAAGTATTGTTATAATATTTTGCAATACTTATGCCTCTTTCCTCGTCATTGTCATCAGAGTCATCTCCAAAAATGTCAATAACCACAATTGGTGTCTTCCTTATTGCAAACTCCTTTTGCTTGATTTCCTCAATTATCTCGGAAGTTTCACCTGTCAACAGTTCTGCTAACTCTACATAGTTTTTCATAAAAATCTCCTTGTAATTACAATTTGAGATTTGCAACTAGTATATATTATTACTCCCTATACCAAGGATAGAATAACAGTATTATATATTATTTACATAATTTTGTCAATGTGTGTAATTTACATATAAATTCTATTCATTATTTGTGTTGGATCTTTAAACAAATTTATATTAGGTGGATTATATGTAAACAATATAAATGAAATTAGAAAATAAAATATTATAGCTAAACTTAATATTTTTGATAATGTAGTAGATTCTGATTTTCTTATCATAAGTTTATACGAAACCCATTCTCCCAAAATAATACTTATTATAAATGTTAAAATATCAATAATAAAAAAGTTTTTTCCAATTATTCCTGTATATGTGTAATAAAATACAATAATAAATGCTATTGCAAGAAAAATTCCTAAAGATTTTGCTTCTATATAATTATTAGCCTCTTTTTTTACAACGAAATATTCTACTATTGCTAAAATAAGCATTGGATAAAACACTAATTTTAAATGTTCCCATACACTTTCATTTGTAGCACTAAATAAACCTACAATTCTGTTTTCTCCACTCCATTCATATGTAAAATGTAATAATGTTCCAAATACAATTGCTAATATAATTACAACTATTTGAACTGTTTTTAATTTTTTATTCATAAAAAAGCCTCCTTATTAAATTATATTATAAGCAAGGCTTTTATATTATTTATTTTACAATTTTGGCTGGAACTCCAACCACAGTTACATTATCTGGAACATCTTTTAACACAACCGCATTCGCTCCTATTTTTACATTGTTTCCTATTTTTATTGGTCCAAGCACTTTGCTTCCAGAACCTACCATTACATTATTTCCTATATCTGGGTGTCTTTTATATTTATCTTTCCCTGTTCCTCCTAAGGTAGAATTATGATATATAGTGCAATCATCTCCAATAGTTGCTGTTTCTCCTATTACTATTCCCATTCCATGGTCAATAAACAACCTTCTTCCAATTGTAGCTCCTGGATGGATTTCTATTCCTGTAAAAAATCTACCTATTTGTGAAACCAATCTTGCTAAAAACAATAATTTATGTCTATATAAAAAATGTGATAATCTGTGAAATACCAATATGTGAAAACCTGGATATAAAATTATTACTTCAATTACATTTCTAGAAGCAGGATCTTTATTTAAAATATTTTTTGCATCTTCGTATAATTCTTTTAAAAAAAGCATACACATCACCTTAATATATGATATGTATACTTTTTATTTTAGTGAAAGTTACCTTCCACCTCCACCGGCCACCGGCCTCCTCCGCCGGCCTCCGCCTCCAGAAAATCCTCCGCCACCGCCAGAAGCAGAAGAATATGAAGAACTTATTGCTGTACTAATTGATCTAGAAAAGCTTGAAGAAAAGTCTGTATTCATCATTAATCCAATATATACACCATTGCTTAAATTTTCCGTATTTTCTATTGATGGATATGCAATTTTTAGCTGTTTTAACACTTTGTCTGCAATTCCAAATGCAGTTGCATATACAAGATATTCTTCCCAAAGTACAATTTCTGGTAGTTCTTTTTTATCAATCATAGAAAAATTCTCCATATAATTTTTAAGTCCTTTCCACTTTGCTGATTCATCTACCCCATTTTGTGTATATAAATTTGTATTTTTTAACATTTTAGAATTTTCAATTAAATTTATTATTGTTACAATACATGTAAAACCAATAACAATTAATATATATGGTGACAAAAGTGCTGCCAATATACTTCCAAATATTATTTGGAAAAATAAAAAAAACGAATTTAAAATTATATTTAAAATATAACTATTATAATTATTTTTTTCATTAACATCTAAATATTTTTCCACAATCAATTTATTTTCAATGCATTTTTCCATTCTTCCTTTTAAGCTTATGGTTTTTGATGAATTTGTACTTATATATTTTTGCAATTCCTTTATGCTTATATAAGTTTTATCTTTACATGCTTTTAGTAAAAAATCAGATACTACTTTCTCATCTTCATTAAGTTTTTCTAAATTATTAGTATTTAATATATTTATTATAATGTTATCTTTTTTATTTTCATCAGTTTTGAATTCTATACATTTTTTTAGGCTTAAATTTAATAATGTTGCTGTAAATACTGGTCCTATTTGTGTGCCTGAAAACTGCCCTGGCAATTCTTTTAATAAAAATAAAGCCTCACCTGCCGATACATTTGTTTTTGGTATGTCTCTATAATATTCATAGTTTTCTTCCGGCTCAAATTTTTTTAAATTCTTTAACACTTTTTTATATTTTATAATTTTCTTTATTGAAAATATAGAAACTATTAAACATATTATACCAACAGCTATTGAAATAAATATTTTTATATTCTTTTTCATTGTTCTTATTGCATTTGCTTCATTTGCCCACTGGGTTTCTTCATCTATAATATCTTGCAAACTTTTGGAATAGTCTGTTTTTTCTACATAACTTACCATATCATTTGGCATTGCTATTCTAACTTCTACAAATCTTCCAGATCTAAATTTATTAATATTAAATTTTACTGTTTCTTTATTTGTTACATATATTTCACCATTTAAGTCTTCTGTATGTCCCCATACTCTTATGTCAGACTTATCTTCTACTTCTGTAGGCAATTTAATTGTACCTGTAATTTCATTCGCACTTATTTCAAAATCTTCTCCAACAAATTTCCAATATAATTCTGAACAATCACTGTATTTTGAAATCACATCTTCTACTGTATAGCTTATTTTGTATGTTCTTTGCCCACTTTCATTATCCATACCAACTCCCCATGCAATTTCAAAATTTCCATCAAATTTTTCTAATCCATAGTAGCATCCTTTTGTTACATGATACATTTCCCTATATATTTGAGAAAAACTTTTTTCATAGCCATCTGTTACATCCATAACTTCTACATTTGATATATTTGAAAATTTTGTTTTATCTAGTTCAAAAGTTTTATATAATGTATTAGTATTTTCTATATCTATATTCCATGTTTCAATTACATCCATGCTTCCGTCCGTATTAATTTTTGCTTCAAAATCTAGTTTTTTCAAATATAAATCCCCTGACGCTTGAACATGTGTATTTAATAATATTATTCCTACAAAAAACAATATTAAAAATATAAGTTTTTTTATTTTACTCATAACTCCTCCTAATTATTTAATCCGTACTTGTTGCCTAATATTTTCAATTTTTTTATTTATCTCATCAATATTTCCGTATTCCATTTATTGTGTTATTATTTAATTTATACTTTTGTTTTAATTTTAAAATTCTTTTTACACTCCTATTTATTCTGCCAATATTAATTTTATTTTCTTTAACCATATTAACAATTTGTAAATAACATTTTTCTTCTTCTTTTTGATTATATCTAAATACAATGATGTCGTTTCCTGCTTCAAATGCTTTTTTAAAAGCAAACCTTGGTCCATAAATAAGCCTAATTGCCCTCATTTTTAAGTCATCAGTTACAATAACCTTATTATACCTATAACCTTTTCTTAAATACTTATATATGAACTTTCTAGATAAAGATGCAGGATATATTCCTGTTACATTTTTTATAACTAAGTGTCCTATAAGTATTGCATCGGCGCCTTCATCAATTGCATTTTTAAAAGGTATCATGTCATCATTTTGAAGCTCAGAAATTTTCTTATTAATTATTGGCAATGAAAAATGTGAATCTTTCTTAGTTGCTCCATGCCCTGGAAAATGTTTTATTACAGAAATAATATTGTTTTGCTGTAATTGTTTCATATATTCTATTGCATATTTTGAAACATCGTCTTTATTTTCTCCAAATGCCCTATCTCCAACTACATGATTTTCTGAAAATCTCTTTATGTCCATAACTGGAGCAAAATTCATATTAAACCCAGATTCGTATAGCATTTTTGCTGTTATTTGTGCAGTATTTTTTACAAGTTCTATATCTTTTTTATTTGCGACTTTATTTGCTGCTGGAAGATTTTTTAGTTCTTTTGGCATTCTGTTTACTCTTCCGCCTTCTTGATCAATTGCAATAAACATTGGTATTTTATTGTTTTTATTTAATTCTTTTAGCTCATTTATAAGTTTTACCATACTATCATAGGACTTAAAATTTTTTCTATAAAGTATTATTCCTCCAATTTTATATTTTTGTATCATATTTTTTATTCTATCTGTAATATAGTTTGTATCCATTCCTATAATAAGCATTTGCCCTATTTTTTCTTCCAAACTTAATTCTTCTATATTTATTTCCATAATACCTCTTTTTCTTTTTTACTCATTATATACTTTTATACAAATATACGCAATAAAATTTTAAATTTTTACATATAGCTTTTTAATAAAAAATATGATAATATTTAAACAATAAACTTTAAAGGAGGACATTAAAATGGCATTTGACGGAATTGTAACAAAAGCAATTTCACAGGAATTACAAAATCTTTCTGGCGCAAGAATTGATAAAGTATATCAACCAAATAAAAATGAAATAATTATAGGTTTATATACAAATGGATGCAATTATGCTCTAAATATATGCATAGACTCCCAAAATGGAAGAATACATTTAACAACACATGCAAAACAAAACCCAAAAATCGCACCAAATTTTTGCATGCTTCTTAGAAAAAATATAATTGGACTAAGATTAAAAAATGTTATCACATCAGATTTAGAAAGGGTTATAACCATTGAACTTGAAGGATTTGATGATGTTGATGATATTATTTCAAAAAAAATAATAATAGAACTAATGGGCAAACATGGAAATATTATTTTACTAGACGAAAATAAAGTTATAATTGATAGCTTAAGACATATAAGTAATCAAAATGAATCATATAGAAATATTTATCCACATGAAAAATATATTTACCCAACTTCTACTAAATACAACTTTTTAGAAGTTTCTAATTATGAAGAGTTTAAGAAAAAATTAGATTTGACAAATTCTTATGAAGATTTACCTAAAGAAATTTCAAACAAATTTAATGGAATTTCAAAATCTTTTGTCTGTTCTATATTAAATAATTTACAAATATCAAAAGTCACAGAAAAATCTTTAGAACAAATTTATAATTATATAACAAATATAATAAATAACATAGGAACAGATAATTTAGATTTTCAAAACATAATAAATCAAGATGGAAAAATTAAAGATTATAGTTTGATTTTAAAAAATAATAATACTCCATATAATTTAAATTTTTTTATTGATGATTTTTACTACAATAAAGAAACTTCTGAAGAATTTAAAAATTATAGAAATACTGTTTTAAAAATAATTTTAAATGCTTTAAAAAAATATAACTCTAGATTAATTAATATTGACAAAAAATTGGATGAATGTAAAAACATGGATATCTATAAATTGTATGGAGAGCTAATTACATCAAATTTGTATAAAATCAAGCAAAATAATTGTGAAAGTATTACACTTGAGAATTATTATGATAATAATAATTTAATTAAAATACCTCTTGATAAAAAATACTTACCAAGTATAAATGCACAAAAATATTTTAAAAAATATAACAAATTAAAAAATACTTTAGAAATAGTTTCAAAGCAAAAGCAAGATACTCAAAAAGAACTAGATTACTTAGAAAGTATTATGTATGAGTTAGAAAATTCAAAAACAACTAATGATATTGCCGATATATTTGAAGAAATTTCAGAAAATGTATTATTTAATGACATGATAGGTAAAACAAAATCCGACAAATTTTCTAAATATGAGAATAGTAAATCTTGTAAGAATTATAAAAAAGGAAGTTTAACAAAAAATAAAAATGTATCATTTAACCCTATAAAATACACTATTGAAGGTTTTACTGTTTTAGTTGGTAGAAATAATAAAGAAAATGATTATTTGACATTAAAATATGCAAGCAAACAAGACATATGGTTCCATACAAAAGATATTCATGGAAGCCATGTAATTTTAAAAACTTCACCTATGAAAAACATTAATAGTGTTGATGACATTAATAATGATATTTTAATTAAATGTGCTATACTTGCAGCCAAACACAGTAAAGCAAAGCAGTCATACAATGTTCCTGTTGATTATTGTTTAGTTAAATATGTAAAAAAACCTGCTAATTCAAAACCAGGCATGGTAATTTACTCTAACAATAAAACAATTTATGCTAAATTAGACATTTAGACATTGGGACGGAGTTTTTGTCTTAAGGTTTTTAGCACTTTTATATATTTAATACCAAAACTAATAAAAAGCAGATAATATTAAAATAAAATTTTATCGTTCAAATAATTATCAAAGAAATTTTAAATTAATTTTATGGCACCCTTCCATCAGGAGATGAACTCTTTCCATAAAATTAATATAAAAATTTCTAATTCAATTATTTTCAATTCTAAAATTTGATTTTAATATTATTTGCTTTTTTATTTTAATATTTGATTATAAAAGTGCAAAAAACCTTAAGACAAAAACTCCGTCCCAATGTCTAAAGTCTACCAAAATATTAGCATTGCTATTGCTGTTCCAACTAATACTTCTGGTTTTGTCAAATCTTTTGGAATCAAATCAATTTCTCCTGATTTATCTTTTTCATTAACTGTTGCTATTGTATAATAAGATACATCCCTTAATTTAAAATAAATTTCTATTGGCATATCAACTTTTGTTTTATCAATTTCTATATATTTGCTCCCTAATTTTACATTTCTTTCTGAATAAAAGTCAAATTTTATGTATTTATCATTTATAGCTGATGTATTACTAACGATTCCTTTTATTCTTCCATTTACAAAAGTTGCTTCTTCTTGATATATTACTACTTGTGATAAATTGTCCTCTTTTCTTGTTATTTTTTTATATGTTGAATTTAATCCTACATTTATTAAAAAATTAGATAGTATAAAAAAACCTACTAATAATAAAATATATATAAAATATTTTTTTAATTTATCCATATTTTTCTCCGTTCTTTTTTATTTTTATAATTTTTGTATAACACTTATATGTGTATTATATCAAAAAAGTACCTAATTTTCAAGTTCCTAAGTTTTATTACAAAAAAATAAAGCCTTTGCAGGCGCAAAAGCTTTATTTGGGAGATATTAGTTCTTCCCCAGTTGCAGTGACAATGCCAATGTTTCCTCCTACAGTAACATGGTATCTGCTACGGCCAAAATATTTCATATAGTCATATTTCGGCTTAACAATAACATAACCATTTACATATGCAAGTCCATACTTCCAATTAGAATCTTTAAAAACTACCTGGAAATATTTATTGCAAATAAGTATCGGATCACTGATATACTCTGCCTCAAGCAAAACCTCGCCATCAGCACTAATCAGCTTATAAATATTATTTACTGATACTTTGTAGACGTTTGCATCATCGAAATACTCAATAAAGTCGTATTTTCCTATCTTCTTGTTTTCTGCCATGATGTGACTCTCCCTTGTAGTAAATTTTATGCATATTTTATTATAGCACTTTTTATAAGTTTATGTCAATTTCTTTATTTAAATATACCGAATAAATATATATTTTATCTACTTTTCTTTGTAATGCTTGTTCTAAGGCAACTTTATATAAGTCTAATTGCACTTTATATTTGCTTATTAGTTCTTCCTCATTTTGGACATAGTCTGTTTTATAATCTACAAGTACTAATTCATCGTCTTTTGTTATGTAATATAAGTCAATAATTCCCTGTACTAACACTTTGTCCAGATTATTATTAGAATTTATTTTATTTGCTTCAACCTCAATATAAAACGGTTTTTCTCTATAAATTTTTGTGGCCGTTTTCATTTGTTGCCATATTTTAGACTTTGTAAATTGCAAAATTTTAAATGGATTAATTGCTTGCATTTCTTTTAATGTTATTATGTTTTTTTCATACAAATTATTTATTAACTCTTTTACATTATTTTCTAAATAGTCTATTTTAGGGTTTAAATATTGCATACACATATGCACAAGGCTTCCTTTTCTTGCTGGACTTACCTGCTTTTCTTCATCATTATTTATAAATTTAGGCTTAGTTAATTCTATACTATTTATTTTTTCTTGATTGTTTAATTTAATTTCGCTAACCGAGGTTTTTGTAGGAGTTATACTTGATTGAATAAATTTATATTTATACTCTATTTCTTCTTTTATCTGTTTTAACTTTTTTTCATCTTGCTTGTTATTTGATAATTTTTCTTGAATATTTATTTTCTCTACTACTTCTTCTTTTGAATTAGTATTTAGTTTATTTTTTTCCAATACTTCTATATTTGCTATTTTTTCAAAATCAAATTTGTTATACACACTAACAAGCATAATCCAATCAAGATATGATTTGCATTTTTTTAGCAATATTGGATTTATTTTATTTTCGACTTTTCCATATATTTGAACTTGCTTTTTTATTTTTTCTATATCTTTTTCATAGTCTTTGCTAATTCCTGTAATTATTAGCTTTTCTTTTGCCCTTGTTAATGCAACATATAAAACACGCATTTCTTCTGATATGCTTTCTTGTATTAATTTGTTTTTTACAGCAATTTTAGCATTTGTATCATATTCTACTTGAATATTATGGTTTATGTATTTCATTCCTATTCCAAGCTTGCTATGTAATAAAATTGGATCTATTTTTAAACTCTGCATATTGAATTGTTTTCCCACATTTGCTAAAAAAACAACTGGAAATTCTAGCCCCTTACTTTTATGTATACTCATTATTCTAATAACATTATCATTCTCTCCTATTAATTTTGCAGATCCTAAGTCTCCACTTCCTAATTTAAGTTTGTCTATAAATTTTATAAAATTATATAATCCCTTAAAACTTGCCTGTTCATATTGTTTTGCTCTTTCAAACAATGCTCTTAAATTTGCTTGTCTTAAATTTCCATTTGGCATTAATCCACAATAGTTATAAAAGCCTGTATCTGAGTATATTTTCCAAATTAACTCATCTAAAGCAAGATATTCTTGTTCTTCTTGCCACATTTTTAAATTACTTAAAAATGTTTCTATTTTTTCTTTTAATTCTCCTTCAACACTTATTCTAGATTTTAATAAACATGTGTAAAAATCGTCATATTTATCATTTAATCTAATTGTTACTAAATCATTATCTGTAAATTTTCCTATATTTGACCTAAGAACTGTAACTAATGGTATATCTTGCATTGGATTATCTATTATTTTTAATAATGATATTATTGTTTGAATTTCAATAGAATCCAAGTATTCTTGTGATGTGTCTGAAAATACATCCATTTTTTGGTTAATTATTTCTTGTTCAAATATATTTGCTTTTTGCTTTGTACTTCTTAAAAGTATTGCTATATCACTATATTTAATGTCTCTAAAACATTCTTTTTTTCTATCATACACCTGAAATTTATTGTCTATAAGTTCTTTAATTTTTTTTGCAACAAATTTTGCTTCTAATTCTATATCTTCATAATGTTCTTCTTGTTCCTCTTCGTCTTGTTTTTCTTTTGTATCTATTAAATAAACTTCTGTATTTAAGTTTTGTTCCGGCTTTTTATAGTCTGTTGCTCCTAGATTTAAATATTCTTCATGATTATAATTTACATTCCCTAAGTTCTCACTCATAATATTTTGAAAAATTAAGTTTGTGAAGTCCAATATATTTTCTCTACTTCTAAAATTTTTAAACAACTGAATTTTTAAATTATCATCATCATTTGTTATAGTATTTTTATATGTATTATATTTACTTAAAAATAACTCTGGCATTGCCTGCCTAAATTTATATATACTTTGCTTTACATCTCCAACCATAAATAAATTTTTACCATTTGAAATAGCAGTCATTATATATTCTTGTACTAAGTTACTATCTTGATATTCATCTATTGCAATTTCTACAAATTTTTCTTGATATCTTTTGGCAACATCTGTTTTTACTAAGTTATTATTATCATCTTCTTTAAGCAATATTTCTAATGCAAAATGCTCTATATCACTAAAATCAACAATATTTTTTTCTTGTTTTTTCTTAGAAAATTGAAGCTTAAATTCTAAAATTAGATTTTGTAGTTTTTTTAATATTTTATACATATCATAAATGTCCAAATTTGATTGTTTTGAATCACTTAACAATATTTTTTCAAGTTTTGCCTTAAATTTCTTTTTAACACTGTCTCTTATTTCTTTTGCTTCTTCTTTAAATTCATTATTGGCATTTATTCTTGGCCATTTTTCAAATGTCATTGTTTGAAATGTTGTAAATGCTTTATCCCAATTATTTATATTTGCTTTTAAAATTTCTAAATTATTAATATCTTGTCCTATAACTATTTGAACCTTTTCTAGGTCTAGTTGATCTTGCAATTCTTTTTTTAAATTTTTTAATATTTCTAAATCATCTGTTATTTCTTCTTCTATATCTTCTAATAAAATATGCCCCCATGGTGTGTTAGAAAAATCATCTTCTAGTCTGTTTTCCAAATTGAACATTTCTATATGTTCATCTAGCCATTTTTCTGGAAATGGCATACTACTAATTTCTTTAACTATTTTTAAAATTAAATCCTTTAATGGCGAGTCATCTTTATAACTTGTGTATGTATTTATTAATTCCAAAAAATCTTTGTCTTGATTGTCATATTTTTGTTCAAATATATTTTCAATTACTTCTTGTTCTAATATATCAATTTCTGCTGTATCTGCTATTCTAAAATTGGGCGAAACATTTTTTAGTTCAAAAAAATTATTTCTTACTACATCTAAACAAAATGAATCTATTGTACAGATATTTGCTTTGTTTAAAAGTAATATTTGCTTTTGCAAATTCTCATTTTCTGGATTTTCATTTAATTTTTTATATATTGCATCAAGTACTCTTTGTTTCATTTCAGATGCGGCTGCATTTGTAAATGTAACAACCAATAATTTGTCTATGTCTACATTATCATTTATTATTTTGTTTATTATTCTTTCTACTAAAACAGCGGTTTTTCCACTTCCTGCTGCTGCCGCAACCAAGATATTGGTATTTTTTTCATATATTGCTTGTTTTTGTTCGTCTGTCCATTTTACGTTTGACATTTTTTCCTCCACACATTTTTTATTTTTAACTAATATACTAAAGATTTATAACGATTATACTATAATTATTGCAGCTGGTAAAGAAAAATATTGCATTTGTAAAATATTAATAGTATAATTAATTTACTACTTTTAAAAAGGAGGAAATTATGGGAGAAAATACAGATAACAAATTTTTCACAAAAACATTTTTCTGGATGTTTTTAGGATTATTAGGTACTGCAATTGTTGCATGGTACACATATTCAAGTGGATTATGCTTTAAGCTTGCACTATCTGGCGGATTTGCTGTTGTAGCAATTATAGAACTAATAGCTGTATTAGTTTTTAGTTTATTGTTTAAGAAGTTATCACCTACTGTTGTTGGAATTTTGTATTTCATATATGCATTTTTAAATGGTGTAACACTTTCTTCAATATTTGCTATATATGACTTAACTTCTATTGGTCTTATATTTGTTGTAACTTCAGCACTATTTGGCATATTAGCATTTATTGGCTACAAAACAAATAAAGATTTAAGTAACTGGTCTACTATTCTATTTACAACACTTTTTGTTGGAATTATAGCTAGCATTATAAATCTTTTTGTTGGCAATACAATGGTTGATATTGCTTTAACTTGGATAATGTTAATTTTGTTCTTTGGTATTACTGTTTATGATATGAACAAATTAAAAATGCTTTCTCAAGATCCTAACCTAAATCAAGATAAATTGTATGTATATGGAGCTATGGAATTGTATTTAGATTTTATTAACATTTTCTTAAAATTACTTAGACTTTTTGGAAGATCAAGAGATTAAAAATTTAAAGTAAAAAAGAAGTTCTAAATTTTACAAAATTAGAGCTTCTTTTTATATTATTATATTTTTACTTTGTATATTATAAATGTTTTAAAATTTTTATGTATAGAAATGCTACATTTTTCTAAATACTCCTGCGACTTTTCCTAAAATTTCACATGTAGGAACAATTATTGGGTCCATTGTGCTGTTTTCTGGTTGTAACCTAATATGATCTTTTTCTTTATAAAATGTTTTTACAGTTGCCTCTTCTCCTATTAATGCTACAACAATTTCTCCATTATTTGCATTACTTTGTTTTTTTACTAAAATATAATCGCCATCTAATATTCCAGCTTCTATCATACTTTCTCCTCTTACTGTAAGCATAAAGCTTTCTGAATTTCCAACAAAGTCGATTGGAATTGGGAATGTGTCTGTTACATTTTCCACTGCTAAAATTGGCTCTCCTGCAGTTATTCTTCCTATTATTGGCACTTCTACTAATTCTTTTTGTGTATAAAAATCTTTGCTAGATTTTATTTTTTCTTCTCCTGAACCACCTTTTAATAAACGTAAAGTTCTTCCTTTTTTGTCTTGCTTTTTTATGTAACCTTTTTCATCTAATCTAGCTAAATAACCATGTACTGTAGCTGTTGAACTTAATCCTACTGCTTTTCCTATTTCTCTTACAGATGGTGGATAACCGTCTGTCATTATTTGTTTTTCAATGAATTTTAATATTGCTTTTTCTCTTTTATTTAATTCTTCTTTTTTTCTAGGCATGTTTTGACAACTCCTTTTTTCTATTTTTGCATATCATATCATACAAACAAAAAAATGTCAAACAAAAGTTTTAATTTTTTTATTTTAAAAGAAAAAACCAGCAATTAGCTGGTTTCTTCTTTTAAGTCCTTTTATGGATTTTTTACATTTTCCTCCTGTTTCCATTTTGTTTTTTCTTCTTCTTCGTGACAAATTTTTTCAACTTCTTTACCGATAAGAATTCCTTTTTTATAAAGCTCTGTAGCGAGACTTTTTAAAACATTTTTATGTTCCCTTAAAATTTGGGTTGCCAATTTATGTGCTTCGTCAATGATTTGGTCAACTTCAGTATTTATTTCATTTTTCATATTTTCACTTACATTTCTTTCTACATTACGTTTTGAAAATTTTGTAGTCAAACCATATTTAACAACCATATCTCTTGCCATATTTGTTGCATTTTTCAAATCACTTCTTGCTCCAATGGAATAACTATCTGTGTACATCTTTTCAGCAATTCTTCCACCTAAATCAAGTGCAATATTTTCAATACACGCATTATTATCCCAATAAAGCAATTCGTCTTCATTTGAGTCATATACAGTTACCCCAAGATAATCTTCTGCAGGAATACAGCTAATTGCTAAGAGCTTTCTCCTATTTTTGCTATACCTGTTTACAAGATAATGGCCGGCTTCATGATATGCAGTTGAAAACTTTTGGTCTTTTGGCAGTTTATTAAACAACTTGAAATTACTTTCAAAATTGTTAATTACAACCTCCCGTGTCACCTCTTTTTTTCCTTGCATTTTTGCAGTTGCCATTGCCTTATCAATTAAGTCAAGAGTTCTGTCTGGATTGCATGTTTCAAAGTTAAAGCATGCAGCCATCATAATAATGTATTCAACGTTTTTTTTCTTGATTTCTACACTATGGAAGGACTTTAGCCTTTCAATTTGTGCTTTAATCATTGGGTACACCTCATCAAATGATGGTTCTTTAACTTCCACGGTTTCAAAACGACGTTTAAATGCCTTGTCTTTTTCGAAGATTCTCTTGTATTCTTGCTCTGTTGTGCAACCTATTACACTGATATTTTCTCTTGCAAGAATTGGTTTTAATGAATTTGCCAAATCATGTGTGTCATCTACTTGCGTTCCAGCGCCAATCATGTTGTGGATTTCATCCACAAACAATATTACGTCAGATTCTTTTTCAAGAAACTCCACAAGTTTTGCAAATCTTTCTTCTGCCATACCTCTTAATGTTGTACCTGCAATTAATGAATTTACATCAAGTGAGAGCACTTTCTTGTTTTTTAGTTCATTAGGGCATTCGCCTCTAGCAATCTTATAAACCAAATGCTCAACAATAGCAGTTTTGCCAACTCCAGGTTTGCCAACTAAAATTGCATTTTTCTTTTTACACTTTAAAAGAATTTTCATCAATTTTTGGGTTTCTTCTTCTCTTCCAAGAATTAAAGCATCCTGCTCATTGCACTTAAGTAATGTAACACTTTTTTCAATTACCTTTGGAATTTTAAGACCATCTTCTGTCACAACCGTAACATTGGAATTTTGATAATCCTGCTCTTCATATTCTTGTTCATCTTCATTAAGCAATTGCTGGTAAATCTGAGAATCAGTTAAAACACTAGCAAATAATATTCCCTGAAAATATACCAAAACAGCTGTTGTATCACGTTTAACGTCTCTAAAAAAGTTTACAACTTGTTTTTCAATGTCACGTGAAAGCATTGAAAGTATAAATGTTACCTCATCAGTAACCTTATTTTCTGTAATTGATCCTGCCTCAATTACAGAACAATAAAGGTCTTCACTCATTTTAAACTGTAACTCTTTTTCATCCAATGCCGCTTTTAAAATGTATCCTTCCTCCTCGTGCTTTTCGGCAACATATTTTTTCACATGTTCTTGCATTGCATTTTTTACCTTGCTCCACTTGACATGTGTAAAGCTAAAAAATTCATACATATAGCTGTTTTCTGTTTCGAGCAATGTCTTCAAGACAATGATTGTAGGGGTATTTTTTAGACCTAACCGCTCAGCCTCCTCCTGACTCTTCATTAAACATTCGCTAAAACTTTTCTCAAGTGTAAAAGTATTATTTGTCTCATTCATAGTAAAAAATCCTCCTTATGAAATATTATAAGACTAATTAAGTCATGCATACATTATATCATTTATTTACATAATTATCAAGAGCGAATTTTATGAAAAATTTCTTTATGAATTTTTTCCAAAATTATGTCATCAACTAATTCTTTAAAAATAATACAAATTTTAAGATCAGTTATTTCTAAACGCAAAACTTCTAATTTATATTCGTCTATTATTTTAATAATTTTTTCCATTAAATTGGTATTTCTCATTATTCCTTCTCCAATAATAGAAATTTTTGAAACATCTTTTTTTACTATACTTTTTACTGTATTTTCTTCAATTTTTTTAGAAATTACAGTTCCTTTTTCATCATTAAATGTAGATTTTGTAATGATTGGTATATTAAATTTTTTTCCTATTTCTATGCTTCTATTATGAAGCACTTTTGCACCTTCATTTGAAATATCAAGCATCTCTTTATAAGATATGTTTTGAAGTTTATATGCATCTTTTACTTTATTAGGGTCTGCTGTGTATACACCGATCAACATCAGAAAATATATAACATTTATCAGCATTTATAGCCGCCGCAACTGCAACTGCTGTTGTATCAGACCCTCCCCTTCCAAGTGTTGAAATATCATTGTTTTCATCAATAGCTTGAAATCCTGCAATTATAACTATTTTTCCTTTATTTAATTCATTATAAATTCTAGAAGGTTCTATTCCTTCTATTATAGCATTTTTACTACTATAATTTGATTTTATACCTGCCTGCCATCCTGTTAAAGATATAGCATTATACCCCAATTCATTTAATAATATTCCAAGTTTTGCTATTGATATTTGCTCTCCTACTGAAACAAGCATCGACTCTTCTCTTTTGTTTGGTTCTTTTGATAAGGTTCTAGCCTCTTTAATTAGTTTGTCTGTTGTTTTTCCTTGTGCTGATAAAACTACAACAACTTCATTTCCATTTTTATAATATTCTATTACCTTTTGTGCTACAATATTTAGTTTTTCATCATCTGCAACAGAACTCCCTCCAAATTTTAATACTACTATTTTATTCATCTTGTCACCTCTAAAAAAAATATAGAAAGCCTATTTTATTATAAATAAACTTTCTATATTATATGAATAAAAAATTGCCACGGTTCCGGGTTTAATTGGCAATAAATTGTCAGTGGTTCCGGGTTTGGATGGCAATA
>ERZ791859.20-NODE-20-length-160580-cov-4.059779_pt1 | contig 160580 bp, 144 predicted proteins | sample MGYA00509943_ERZ791859 | MGnify/ENA primary metagenome ERZ791859 (study PRJEB30046, sample SAMN00792065) | human gut metagenome | study: EMG produced TPA metagenomics assembly of the A metagenome-wide association study of gut microbiota in type 2... | reverse complement strand
TAATTTGCCCTAAAATTTCATTTTATGGAATTTGGACTACTTGATTTTCTAATTGAATACGCAATTCGTGAAATGCATAATTATACTGTTGATACATCAGACACACAAATGTAAATAGGGACAAAATTTATTTTCTGAAAACTAATTTTTTTCAGCCGCCAGTTTCCGGACATACTTTTCCGGTCTGTCCAGGTCTTCCGCTATCTCCTGCATGGTTCTGCCTTTTTGCAGCCATTTTAAAATCAGTTCCTTGTCACGGGATTTTTCGCCTTCCGCTAAGCCTTCTGCCATGCCTTGCTCTTTACCTTCTGCCATGCCTTGCGCTAAACCTTCCGCCATGCCTTGCGCTTTGCCTTCCGCTAAGCCTTCCGCCATGCCGGCTGCTCTTGCCTCCGCTTCCGCCTTTTCCCTGCCTATCCGGCTCTGGAGTTCGATTTTCATTTCATACGTCATATAGTTTTCTCTCCATTCCGTATCCTGCCGGATTTTCTCCACTTCCGTCTGCAGTCCCTTGGTAAATGTATCCGTGGGATTGCCCGTCCGGAAATAATCCAGCAGGTCCGCCGCTTCCTTTTCGATTTCCGTTCTGTCGCCGCCAATATTCACAAAAATTGTCTTTCTTTTGTCATCCAGTACGATGTCCGATTTTCCCCGGCAGACCGTTTCAAAGGTATAAATGCTCCTGTTCTGCCCGAATAAATCAAATCCGCAGATAAATATCACCATGGATTTCTGCAAATTTGTATACACCTGGCCGGTCTGTATCTGGTAGTTGTCCATCTGGCTGTGATAGTAGCGGCTCCGCAAAGGCAGTTCCCCGGTGTTCATCACCTGCATCTCAATGTCATAGGAATTGCCGTCCACATCCTTTGCATACACATCCAGCCGGACACCCTTTCCTAGGTAACCGGTTTTTATGCTTTTCTGCTCCTGCACGATGTACAGCTCTGCAATCTGAAGTCCCGTTATCCGCTGTAAAAGCTCCTTGCAATCCTCCGGGTTCCGGAACACGGAGCAGAACATCACGTCATTGAAGATGCCGATTTGGGAAAAATCGGTCTGTTTCCGCAGGATTTCCGCCATCTGCTCCCTTGTTACTGTAAATTTGTTTGTCATGGGTCCTCCTTTCAGGGAGGTCCCCGATGCTTCCATGCGCTCACTCATGCAGTCTGCACACTTTTGAAAGAAACCTGTTCCAAAAGCGCTGCCACTTTGAAAGAACCCCTTCCCCTGCATGTCTTCCGCATGAAGCTTACACAAACCTCCCTGCTTTTTAGTTGAATAAGAAATTTAAGCAGTGAAGTTTGATGAGTAAATAGAATGTATCTTTTAGAAAAATTAGAATATTAGATTGTGAACTTTCTGCTTACATGTAGTGTAACATAATAATTACGTTTTTTCAATATGTAAATTACTTTTTTTAGATTTCCCACTGACTTGTAATTTAGGAACCGGCATTGTAAAATAAAGGTATGTGTAAAAAATAACAGACCTATCCGGGAGGGAAATTTATGTATCAGGATAAAAAAATCTGGGTGGGATGTGCCGGTGATAAAAAAGTGTACATCTACCCGAAAATGGCAAACCGCCATGGACTTATTGCCGGTGCAACCGGTACCGGTAAAACAGTGACCTTAAAAGTGCTTGCCGAGTCTTTCAGCGACTGCGGCGTACCTGTATTTTTAGCCGATGTAAAGGGCGACCTCGCCGCCATGTGCCGTCAGGGTGAAGCAAACGGCTCCGTAGCGGAACGTGCCGCTAAAATGGGACTTGATAAAGAAGGCTTTTCCTTTCAGAAATATCCGGTCAATTTCTGGGATGTATACGGAGAAAAAGGCATGCCTTTAAGAACGACTGTTTCGGAAATGGGTCCCCTGCTGCTCAGCCGTATTTTAGACCTGAACGATACCCAGTCCGATATTTTATCCATCATCTTTAAGATTGCCGATGATGAAGGACTGCTCTTAATCGACACCAAGGACCTGCGCGCCATGCTGCAGTATGTCAGTGAAAATACCAAGGAATACAGCATGCAGTACGGCAACATGTCTTCTGCCAGCTTAGCCGCCATTATCCGTTCCGTGGTAGCACTTGAAGGAGAAGGCGGAGAACAATTCTTCGGCGAACCCGCCCTGAATATTGCCGACTGGTTCTCCAGAGACTGTGACGGAAAGGGCTGCATCCAGATACTGGATTGCCAAAGATTGATTAACAATCCTACCATGTACGCTACCTTCCTGCTGTGGATGCTCTCCGAGCTGTTTGAACTCCTGCCGGAAGCAGGCGATCTGGAAAAGCCTAAAATGGTGTTCTTCTTCGATGAGGCCCATATGCTTTTTGATTCTGCCTCCAAGGCACTGCTCACCAAGATTGAGCAGGTGGTAAAATTAATCCGCTCAAAGGGCGTCGGCATTTACTTCGTTACCCAGAATCCCAAGGATATTCCCGGCGGTGTGTTAAGCCAGCTTGGCAACAAAATCCAGCATGCTCTTCATGCATATACCCCCGCAGAGCAGAAGGGCGCCAAGGCTGCAGCCCAGTCCTTCCGTGAAAATCCCGCCTTTAACACCTATGATACCCTGTTGGAATTGGGCATCGGAGAGGCACTTGTTTCCGTTCTGGACGAAGGTGGTGTTCCTACCATAGTAGAACGCTGTCAGATTTTGCCTCCCCAGAGTAAAATGGGCGCTTTGGATGACAGTGAACGCCAGAAAGAAATTACAGATAATCTTTTATACATCCGTTATAAGGATTTCTTTGACCGAGATTCCGCTTATGAATTTCTGCGGAGACAGTCCGCCGCCGATGCGGAGGCTGCCCAGAAAGCGGCTGAAGAAGCTGCTGCAAAGAAAGCTGCGGAAAAGCAGGCATTGGCGGAGCAGAAAGCCGCCGAAAAGCAGGCTCTTGCAGAACAGAAGGCCGCCGAAAAGCAGGCTCTTGCAGAACAGAAGGCCGCCGAAAGACAGGCTCTTGCCGCACAGAAAGCGGCCGAAAAAGCAGCCCAGAAACAGACCGCTGCCCGCAACAGAGCAGTAAAAAGTGTAGCCAGCTCGGCTGCCGGTACCATTGGCAGAGAACTTGGCAACTCCCTCGGTTCCTCTGTCGGTGGCAAATTCGGCAAAAAGTTAGGCGGGAACGTAGGCGCCTCCTTAGGACGCGGATTGTTAAGCACCTTCCTGAAGTTTTAAGAAAACGTTGCTGTGAATAATACAACGGCATAGTCTGCTGTTAACCAGACTATGCCGTTTTTTCACCTCTCTTTTTTCTTTCTCATCCCCATCATGCATGCAATGCCCACCAGCATGGACGGCAGCATAAGCACCGTCATTTCCGCAAGCCGGTTGCCGTTGTCTAAAACTCCGCCCGCATCCGTTGCCGCTGTCATGAGAAACGAACCGCTTATGTAGGCATTGTTGACCGCATGAAGAAATGCTGCCGGCCAGACAGAACCGGATTTTTTCGTCAGGTACCATTGAATGGATCCCACACCTATACAATAGGGAATGAACAACAGAAAGCCCAGATACGGGGCTCCCGGATAATCGAGTCCGAAGGTATGTCCCTGGGCAATCATGGGAAAATGCCATACAGCCCAGACCGTACCGCCGATAAGACAGGCACCCACATCCCCAAACTTTTCCTCTAACTTCGGGTACATATAGCCGCGCCAGCCCGCTTCTTCCCCAAAAGCCGCTGCGGAATAAACAAGCGCACTGACCAGACAGGCTGCCGGCAATACCACAGTCATCTGCTTCGCCGAAAAAGCCTCCGTGTGCCGCAGCCAGAGCAATCCCCATCCTGCTTCTATGTATAAAACCGGAATAAGCACGGCGAGTACATAATATTTCTTTTTGCCGGCAAAGCCTATCGCAGGCTCCATTCCATGAAATCCTTCCCTGGTCCGCAGCCTTGTCAGAAGCATTGCCACACAAGGCACAAACATGGATAAAATAAGAACAAACTGCATCGCCATGTCTTCGTACCGGACACGCATTGTATAAGCTGCCGCATCCAATCCCCAGGTAAGTCCGAAGGAAATGCCGATATACATCCAAAACCTTTTTTTATTCATACATTTCCCCCCTTTTCCGGAATAAAAGCACACTTCCCTTATAGGATATAAAATACAGGAGAATTACGATTGCCGGCATGCAGACCTCAAGCAGCTGCACCGCGTCCGTATGCCGGGTCATCCATTCCAATAGGGGCATCATACCTGCTCCGTCCTCCATCGCCGCCGGGTCAAAGAGCACCCAGACCATCGCCGCAAAGAAAAGAAATACCACCAGTGCCGTTTTGACGTACCGTGCTGCCCTGCTCCCGAAGGCAAACAAAAACGGAAATTCTACCGCAGCAATAAAAAGTGCGGAAACAACCAGTAAAAACAGCATGGTACCGAGCATGGATATGTACAAAACCATATCCTCCGCCAGCTCTTCTTTCCTTATTCCCCCCAGAACAAAACTCTGCAAAACCACCAGAAGATTTGCCAGTGTATAATAATAAATCCCCATAAATGCATACTTTTCCTGCACATATTTCCTGCCTCCTGTGGGAAGGCTTAACAGAAACGTCCGGATGGAATTTTTTTCATCGGAGGCAAAAATCTTTTCCGGAATACTAATGCCGTAACAGACAGCTATAAGACCTAAAATTGCCAGGAAAAGGGCTCCGTCCATTCCATCCGGGTCCCCCCAGAAGACCATACCGATTAAAATCAGCACACAAGCCGCCAGTATCCGCAGAATCCATTTCCCTTTTGCCGTACAAAAATCCTGATAAAGAAGACCTGTCATTTTCTGCCTCCTTTCCGGTAAAACCGCACGCTGAGTCCGTAAGAAATCACATAAAAAAGCACCATTCCCACGACCTCTGCCCACAGATACCTGCTTACTATGTTCCTGCCTTCCCGGAATTTTTCCATCAGATACCGGAACAGTTCCATGCCCGGCAGAGCATCCAGCAGGGTTATGAACTTCAGGTAAAGAAGACCGACCGGCACCAGAAACAAAATCAGGCTGGCTACAGTTCCTTTCTTCTTTCCAAGTGCATAAAAAAGCGGAATTTGTATGCCACAGAACAACAGTAATACGGCTGCTATCATCAAAATCAACTGCGTTAGATTTTTCATGGACAGTTCTTCTATGCCTACCGCTCCGGCGCTGGCTGCCACAATGGCTGCCGACAAAAAGGAGCTTCCCATGCTGATGGCGCCAAATGTCAGATAAATCAGATATCTTGCCGTAACCGCATCCGCAGCTTTTACCGGCAGTGTTCTCACAACCTTTTCAAAACCCGCCTGTTCATCCATTTCAAAGCATCGCAGGGCATCCACAAAGAATCCCATCGGAATAAGCAGGCTGATGCCGATGATATAAAAAAGAATCACCGGCGCATTTTCTTCATTGATTGCGATTGCCTCTTCCACTTCCCTGGAAAGCATCCGTCCCATATTTCCGTACCGGATACTCAGCACAATCAAAAGTGCGAAAATGAGTGTCGCGATGCAGACCGGTATCATGGTGTGCAGAAGCTTTTTCAGACAGCACATGTCCTTATAATACAAACCTCTCATAAGCCCGCCTTTCCTGCCTCTGCAGGCTTTATGCTCTTTGCCTCATCGGATGCTGCTCTTCCACCTTCTCTGGCGTTTTCTCTTGCTACATAAAACAGCATGATTTCTTCGAGGGTTGCCGGTTCTACCAGTGCATCACCCCATTTTTTACGGGCTGCATCGGCGTCATTTACCAAAATTTCACAGCCATAGGCTTCCATTCTTTTGAATATGACGCAATCGTCATTTATATTCTCCGCCTCTTTTTTTCCGCATCGGATAATGGCATGCTCCTCTAAAATGGAATCTTTTTCCCCGGAAAGAAGAATTCTGCCCTTATCTATAAAGGTGATCTCGTCCGCAATCCGTTCCAAATCGGATATGATGTGGGAGGACAGAAAAATGGAATGCTCTTTATCCACTATGAATTCCTGGAAAATATCAAGAATTTCATTCCGCACCACAGGGTCTAATCCGCTGGTAGGTTCATCCAAAATCAGAAGCTTCGCATGATGGGAAAGCGCCACCGCAATCTGCAGTTTCATGCGCATACCTCTTGAGAACTTTCCGCAGGGCTTCTTTAAGGGAAGCCCGAACCTTGTCAGATACTTTTGGAAGGCTTCACCATCCCAGTTTGCATATACATAGGACATCATCGTTGCAATCTGCTTCGGCGTCATAAACTCGTGAAATCCCATTTCATCAAAAACGACACCTATGTCTTCTTTTATCGTCTGTTCGTCCTTTTGAAAATCCTTCCCAAAAATTTTAATCTCTCCCGCATTTAACGGCATCATATTCAGCATAGCCTTAATGGTCGTAGTTTTACCGGCGCCGTTCTGCCCGATAAAACCGTGTATTCTGCCTGCGGTTACTTGCAAATCCACATTTTGCAGGGCAAACCCGTCATAACTTTTATTCAGATTGTGAATTTCTATAATATTTACTTCCTTCTCGCTACCCACTTTCTGCACCTCCCAAAATTTTGCATTTCTTCCTCTTACAATTATTCCCTCGCATACCTTTTCCGGCTGTATCTGAATTTTTACATTTCCTCCAGCAGCATCCGGAATGTTTCCACCATTTCTTCCTTTGTGAGGCCGGCATCCAGTGCTTTCTGAATACCCTTGGCAAAATATTCTTCCGTTTCCGCCAGCACACGTTCCCGCAAAAGCTCCTTATTCTGGGCTTTCACAAAACTGCCTCTGCCGGTAAAGGACTCAATGAAGCCGTCCCGTTCCAGTTCCTCATAGGCTCTTTTGGTGGTAATCATACTGATGCGAAGGTCCTTCGCCAGTGTGCGCATGGAAGGAAGGGCGTCCCCTGCCTTCAGCTCACCGCGTAAAATCATTTCGCGGATTTGCACCTCAATCTGCTCGTAAATCGGCGCACCGCTTGTGTTGCTGATGATAATATCCATGGTTTATCCTCTTACATGATTTAATTGTATATACCGTATATATACAATATTCCTTTTGTGGAATATTGTCAAGAGAAAAAAATGCCTGATACATGAAATATGCGCAATAAGAAACCGGCTCCCCGGTCAGGCAATAAGCCTGGCTATGGAGAGCCGGTCTGAAATTCCATTTTTCATTCACTTCTGAATTAACATCTCGAAAGCAGGTCAGGCAGGCAGCCGCGCTGCTTCCGCCATCGTTCACTTACAGGAAGATGAATTTCGCTACGAACAGAATTGCTAAAATGTACATAAGCGGTGTAATCTTCTTAGCCTTGCCGCATACGAGGTTGATAACCACGTAGGAGATAACACCTGCTGCGATACCTTCGGAAATACTGTAGGTTAAGGGCATGAAAATCAGTGCCAGGTAAGCGGGAACTGCTTCTGTGAAGTCGGAGAAATCGATGTCCACTACTGCGGAAATCATTAAGAAACCGACGAACAGAAGAGCGGGAGCTGTTGCAAATCCCGGAATGGCAATGAAAATCGGGGATAAGAAGATAGCTACCAGGAATAATAAACCGGTTACGATGGAAGAAAGACCGGTTCTTCCGCCTTCTGCCACACCTGCAGAGCTTTCTACGAAGGTAGTGGTGGTGGAAGTACCGAGTACGGCACCTGCACTGGTTGCAATAGCATCTGCCAAAAGAGCCTCTTTGATGCGGGGCAGCTTGCCATCCTTGTCAAGCATATCTGCCTTGTTTGCACAGCCGATCAAGGTTCCGAGAGTATCAAAAATATCTACAAACAGGAAAGAAAATACAATGGCAATAAAGTCAAAAATCTTGAGTCCGTTGAAGTCAGCCTTAAAGCACTGACCGAAGGTGGAAGAAATCGCGCCTAAATTAAAGCTGCTCCATGCAGGAATTAAAGAGTAGTAACCTGCTTCGGGAACCACGGTGTAAATACCGGTAAACTGGCAGATAATACCTAAAATCCAGGTTGCGAAGATACCGATCAGGATAGCGCCGCGAACCTTCTTTACATATAAAATTGCGATGATAAAAGTACCGATAATCGCAAGCAGTGCGGAAATACCGACAGTGTGGAAATCCTGTCTGAAATCGACCAGGGAAACCAGTGTAGCAGAATCCACAACGATTTTACCGTTCTGCAGACCGATGAAAGCTACGAATAAACCGATACCAACGGAAACGCCCTTCTTAAGCTGAAGAGGAATGGCATTAAAAATAGCCTCACGCACATTGGTAAGTGACAGTACAATGAAAATGATACCTTCCACAAATACGGCAAACAGTGCAATCTGCCAGGAATATCCCATAGAGCCGCATACCGTGTAGGCAAAATAAGCATTGAGTCCCAGTCCGGGTGCCAGTGCAAACGGGTAATTGGCAAGCAGCGCCATGGCAATGGTTCCGATAAAGGAAGCCAGAGCGGTAGCGATTAAAACTGCCTGTGCGTCCATGCCGGATGCGGAAAGAATGCTGGGGTTTACCGCCAGGATGTACGCCATTGTCATGAAAGTGGTAATACCAGCCACAACCTCGGTACGGACGGTGGTTTTGTTTTCTTTGAGTTTAAAGAATTTTTCTAACATAAGTACCTCCCTCTTTTTTAATAAAATACTATTTTATTATATTTTTATTGACATGAAAAAGCAAGGATAAGTTACCTTGCTTTACATGAATATTTCTTATGCGATTGTTAAAACGCCGCATCGGACACATCAAAGGGATTTTCTTTGCCTTCCAGTGCGTACCGGCAGCCTAAAATACTGTTTTTCACCATGTAGTCAATGGCTTCTTCGGTGTAAAATGCCGTGTGGGGCGTTACGATGACATTGGGGAAGGAACGCAGCACCGCCAGTTCCTCGTTGTGCATGGGCTTGCCCACCAAATCGTAATAATAAAGGTTTGACTCATTTTCAATAACATCCAGACCCGCTGCCCCGATTTTCTCACTCTCCAGTCCCTTAATCAAGGCTTCTGAGTCAATCAGGTTGCCTCTGGCTGTGTTGATGATGATAACGCCGTCCTTCATTTTCGCAATGGTGTCCGCATTTATCATATGGAAGTTTTCCGCCGTGGAAGGCATATGCAGGGAAATAATGTCGCTTTCCTTATAAAGAGTGTCCAAATCCACGTACTCTGCGTATTCTGCCACTTCCTTGGAAGGATACAAATCAAACGCAAGCAGCCTGCAGCCAAATCCTTTCAGATGCTCCAGCACGGTGCGGCCGATTTTTCCGGTACCGATAACTCCCACGGTGGAATTGGAAATTTCCACGCCGATTTTACCGGGCAGTGTGTAATCCTGTACATCCGCGCGCATCATAATGGGTTTCATTTTCCGGCAGCACATCAGCATCAGCATGATGGTGTAATTGGCTACGCCGTTGGGCGGATAGGTGGCATTGCAAACGGTAATACCCAATTTGCCCGCTGCCCTTCTGTCCACATGGTCAAAACCAACCGTACGGGTGGAAACGCATTTTACGCCGCATTCCTTCCAGATAGTCAGAATTTCTTCGTCCACAGGGGTGGTAATAATGCTGACGGCATCGTAGCCTTCTGCCAGTCCTGCATTCTCCGGTGTGGGTTTGTCCCCCACCGAAGCATACTCAACCTGCATTTCCCTGCTCCATTTTTCAAAAAATCGTTTTTCGTCAAACTCTCTTAAACTATATACAAATAACTTCATGTCCGTGCCTTTCCGGAAGCCCCGGATTGCAGCATCCGCAGGCAAAACCTGTCATCTGCCTTTTTCTGCAAATTTACCTTTAGGAAAAACGGAACCACTTAAAGTCAAACTGGCAGCCGGGCAGGAAAATAAATCCTACCTTGGTCATGCCCGTAACCTTTTCAAGCGGGAATGTTACTTCCGTATATTCCTCACTGTGCGGGAACTCCACAATCTGATTTACGGAGCTGCCGTCTTCCTTGAAGAAACGGATATGAATAGTATTGGATGAAAGAGGGGTACGGCCGCAAACAGTCACTGCCTTTACGCCTTCTTCTCCGAAATCCATATTTTCATATTCCATGGAAACATTGTTGCCTATGCCTTCCACGGCATCCGCGGTCTCCTTGTAGGTATCTCCGTACAAGTTATTGTATTCCAATGCTCCTATTTTTTCAAATGCTTTCTGAAGCTTGGTGAAAACGAAGCCCTTGATAAAGTAGCGCTGGTTGTTTGCCACGAGAGTCAGGGTGGTGATGCCCTTTAACCGGCGGTTCAGCTTGTAGGTCTCCGGCTTGTATACATCCCAGGTGCTGGGCTTCTGGTATACCAGGTCGCCCACTAATTCGCAGCCCTCTTCTCCGGGCACGCCTTCGTAAATCTTTAAGTAATGAGGGTCACCGCTCTGGGCAAAAATAGGAAGCGTAATTTCGTCGGAACCGAATTCGCCGAAGTCCAGTCCCCTGTATACAATAACACTTTCCCCTTCCTGTGCGGTTGCCACGCTCTTTTCGGAAAATCCACCGATATCGCCCTTAGAGTCGGCATAAAGAGCTCCGGCAATCAGTTCATAGGGATTTAAGTAAGCCTCACCCAGTCCGCTGATGGAAAATTCCAGCTGGGACAAAAGCTTTACGTTTTCCGTACCGTTTTTCACAGTGGCACGCAGACGGAATGCGCCGTCGCCCTTTGCCCTGATGCAACATTTTGCAGCCAGAACTCTGTGAGTATTGGACTCAGTCAGACGCTCCGCCTCACTTACAGGAATTTCTTCCAGTTCTGCCAGATTGGAAACAATGCCCGCATCGTTGGTTGCCGTAAAACTTACTTCCTTGCGGGAAACATCCGCCGGATACAGATAAGCCTTCACTACCATTTCCGTTTTATTTTCATCAAAGGTCTGACCCTCTTCTGCTACAATTTCAATCTTTCTTACGGGCACAAGGGGCTCTCCCTCTGCTGCCAGGACGCTGCCGGTAATGAGAGGAACCTTCTTATTTTCCCAAACAGGAGCTTCTGCTTTTTCCGCTGCCTCGTCCGCATAAAGGGTAATCATGGCAGGTGCAATTTTGCCCGCCTCGCCCAAATGCTTTACGGTAACAAAAATTTCACCGGGCTCGTTCTTTGCTGCAATCACGGCTAAAAGCTTGCCGTTAAACAACTTTCTCCGGGTGCCCTTGTAGGAGTCGTAGTCCGTGCTGTCGCCGTTGTCCAGACCAATCAGACGTCCGGCGCCGGTAACTTCCACTTCCACGTAGTCCATAGCGTTTTCTACCGGGTTGCCGTCCTCGTCGCGGGCGGAAATTTCCACGAAAGCAAGGTCCTTACCGTCTGCCACAATATGGTCAAATTCCGGAGTTACCTCGATTGCTGCAGTATTGCCGAAGGATTTATGCACATCCTCTGCCACCACGTTGCCGTTTTCATCATAAGCCACCGCACGCAGGCTTCCCTTGTGGAAAGGCACCCGGAAGCTGGGGAACAGCTCCTGTCCGTGCGCATGGTCGATTTCTTTTACGCCGAGAGATTTCTCATTGACAAATACCTCCACCTTAGGCGCGTTGCTGCATACCCGCACGTCCACCATCTGACCCTCGTTGAAGTCCCAGTAAGGAAGCACATGCACCATGGGACGCTTTTTATAATCCGTCCATTCTGCCTGATACATATAGAAGACATCCTTCGGGAAGCCTGCCGTATCAATCAGACCGAAATAAGAATTCTTTGTCTTGTAAGGGGTAGGCTCGCCGATATAGTCAAAGCCCGTCCACAAAAACTGTCCTGCCGCAAAATCCCTGTCTCTGTCTACGGAAATACAATGCTCCACTGTCTTGGCTGCCCAGCTCGGACGGCTGTTGCCAAGGGAAGAACACTGCTCGTCTTCTTCCGTTAAAATCGGCTGGGAAAGCGGGAAATGGTAAACGCCCCTGCTCTGTACGATGGAGGAAGTTTCACTTCCGTAAATCACCCAGTCGGGATGTTCTTTATGGTGTGCATCATAATGGTTGTCGCCGTAGTTGTAGCCAGCCAGCTTTACAATATCCGCACAGTTCTGTGCGCCCTGCCAGGGCATATAATTGGAACCGATGGTAACTCTTGCATTTTTCTTGGGGTCATGGACAAGCACATCTCCCATCAGTCTTTTCGTCAGACCCACGCCTTCTGCTTCATGGGTATCGTGAATTTCGTTACCGATACTCCACATGATAACGGAGGGATGGTTTCTGTCCCTGCGAATCCAGCTTGCCACGTCCTTTTCTGCCCATTCATCGAAAAATCTGGCGTAGTCGTATTCGGTCTTGGGCTCCATCCACATATCGAATGCTTCCGAAACAATATACATACCCATGGTATCCGCTAAATCCATCAGCTCCGGCGCCGGCATGTTGTGGGAAGTACGGATGGCGTTGACACCCATTTTCTTTAAGGTTGCAATCTTACGCGCCATGGCTTTTTTATGGAATGCCGCACCCAGACAGCCCAAATCGTGATGTTCGCAGACACCGTGCAGCTTTACCCGTTTACCGTTTGCCACAAAGCCCTGTTCCGGGTCAAATACAAAATCACGGAAGCCGATGTTATATTCTGCCTTATCTCCATTCTCCAGAGCCACGCTGGCATGGTAAAGTACCGGATGTTCGGCATCCCACAGTGCGGGCTTTTCAATCATGGCTTCTCCCATAAGAAGCTGTTTTTCCGCATTCCAGCTAAGGGTAAAGGTTTTCACAATCATTTTGCCCTGGGAAAGAACCACCTTGGCGGTCAGGTCGGACGCCTCTGCATCACTGTCCGTTTTTGTCAAACCGGAAATTTCTGCCTCAATTTCCAGTTTGAAGTCGTCCCCGCATTTTTTTGTGGCAATATAAACACCGTCGGATGTCAGGTGCACCACGGGCGCTTCCTTGAACCATACGTTGCGGAAAATACCCGCGCCGGAATACCAGCGGGAGTTGGGCTCATGATGGTCAATGCGCACCATCATCGTATTTTCCCCATCCTTCAAAAGATTTGTCATATCGAATTCAAAGGTGGAATAACCATATTTCCACTCCCCTAAAAGGCTTCCGTTTATGTAAACCTTAGAGTCCATATACACGCCGTCAAAACGGATGCTGTATACCTTTTCCGCATCCTTTTTCACGGTAAACTTCTTCCGGTACCAGCCGGTGGATGTTTCATACAGATTTAAGGTGTCGTAAATCAGCCAGTCGTGTGGAAGGTCCACTCTTTCAAACTTATCCTCATAAGCAGAGAGTTCCTCCAGCCCCGTCCCAAAAGGTGTCTTTGCAAATTCCCATTGATTTGTAAATAATTCCATATCTTCTCCGTTCCGAAGCCCGCACTGCCGCAGAAAAAGGCTTCTATGTTGCTATGATATTTTATTTTAAGTGGATAACCGTAAATCCGCAACCGATTAAATTGCAGATATAATGTACTATTTTGTATAGATTTCCATACCGGTCTGACTGCAATATTCCTGCAGGTTTGCAGCGGATTTCTGCATGTACGCTTCCTGGTCCGCCGCATCAAAATGTTCAATGGCAAGATAGCCCCGGTAGCCGTACTCTTTCATCTTGTATACCAGTTCCTTTATGGGGATGCAGCCTTCCCCCTCCGCCGCGGGCAGGTAGCATTCCTTTATGTCCGGGGTTGCATTTTTCTGTGTTTGCAAAGGTTTATCGGAGCTTATTTTCCTATCCTTGCAGTGCACATGCACAACCTTATCTTTGAGTTCCTCCCACGCTGCAAAAATATCCTCCCCATGGATGATAAAATTGCCCGTGTCAAAAGTAAAACAAAGCCCCGGAACCTGCTCTGCAAACCACTGCATGCCGCTCACGCAGGCAATGGGCGAATTCCTGTCATCAAAATCCTCTATCACAACAGTGATGAGGGTGTCGGCAATATTCCGGCTGCCTGCCATTTCTACGATTTCCCGCAGTCCATCCGCCATGCGCTGTGCCTTTTCACTGTGGGAAAGGTAGTCCCACACTTTCTCCCTGTCCGGCACACAATTCACAAACTCTTCCGCTTCCACTGAAAAAAAGCCGGGCACAATCAGTATTTTTCCGGCTTTCGTTTTTCTTGCAATTTCAATATGTCTGCGGGCTTTTTCTGTTTCCCTGCCCCGCTCCAACGCATAAAATTCATAAATGCAGCTCACCTGTAAGCCTGCAGTCTCAAGCATTTCCAGCGTTGCCGGGTGTTCCAGGAGGTAGGTACGGTTAATTTCTACAGCAGAAATGCCCGCTTTCTTCACCTCTGCAAGCAGCTCCGGAATATGTTTACTGGTCTGCTCCTCCGCCTGTAAAATATGGTCAAAAAAGACCGAAAGTCTGATTACTTCACTTCCTCGCATGCAAGCTCCTTCCGTGCTCCCATAGGCGTACAAAACCGCACCGCATTTATAATGATCTGCTGAATTTCCGGTACATAGTAAATCGGATATTCTTCATGACCCGGCTGAAAATAAAAAATCTTTCCCATTCCTCTTGTAAACGTACAGCCGCTGCGGAATACCTGTCCGCCGGAAAACCAACCCGCAAAAATCACATCGTCTGGCTTGGGAATATCAAAATATTCCCCGTACATTTCTTCTTTGGGCAGGAAAATTTTCTCCGGAATACCCGCTGCTATGGGGTGGGTGGGTGCAAGACACCAGAGATTTTCCTGCTCTCCGTGCTTCCATTTTAAGGTCATGGAAGTGCCCAGAAGCCGCTTCATTATTTTGGAAAAATGTGCAGAATGCAGGGCAATCAGTCCCATTCCCGCGAGCACGTGCTTCTGCACCCTTTCTGCCACTTCATCCGAAAAGGCATCCTGCAGGGCATGGCTCCAGAAAATCAGCACATCCGTGTCCGCAAGCACCTCTTCCGTCAGACCGTGCTCCGGCATATCAAAAGTCGCCGTCCGCACCTGAAAATCCTCTTGCTTCCCTAAAAAAGAAGCAATGCAGCCGTGAATACCCTGCGGATAAACCTTTCGGACGCCCTCATAGTCTCTTTCGTGTTTGTATTCGTTCCAGACCGTCACCCGTATCATTTTTTCTCCCTGTTTTTCTACTATTTTCTTCTCCGTTTACTTCGTGGTTCATTCTCTGTTTCCTGCCCTTTTTACTTCACGGCTCATTCTCTGTTTTCTGCCCTTTCCTTTGACCCAGCTTGGCATATCCTTTCGCAAAGTCAAACCGTCAGATTCAAACTGGGTTTCCTACTGCATCTTCGCCAAGAAAGCCTCTACATTGCCAGCGATGTCGCCCTTAAACACGGCGGAGCCTGCCACTGCCACATTGGCGCCTGCTGCAAGCACCATGGAAATATTGTCTAAATTGATGCCGCCGTCCACTTCAATATCAATGTCCCTGCCGCTTTCCTGCACCATTTTGCGGACTGCTTTCACCTTGTCCGTGCAGTAGTCAATATAGGACTGACCGCCAAATCCCGGCTCCACGGTCATAACCAAAATCATATCCACTGTTCCGAGATAAGGTCTAACCGCTTCCACATCCGTGCCCGGTTTAATGGAGATACCGGCTTTCTTGCCCTGACGATGAATTTCGTCAATGATTTCCGCTGCCTTTTCGGTTGCCTCCAGATGAAAAGTAATCAGGTCCGCACCGCAATCAATAAACTCCTGAATGTACCGCTCCGGTTCCACAATCATCAGATGGACATCAAAAACCTTGTCGGTAGTTTTACGGATGGATTTAATCACCGGCATACCATAAGAAATGGATGGCACAAAAAGTCCATCCATTACATCTATGTGTATATACTGGGCGCCTGCCTTGTCCACCAGGGCAAGCTGCTCACCTAATTTCGCAAAATCTGCGGATAAAATAGAAGGGGATAAAATATTTTTCATGTGTGTGCTCCTCATAAATGACAAATAGGTTTATTTTCTGCTCCCGCATAAAATGCCGCAAGCATTTTCCTTTCTATTATACATCATTTCAGGAGTTTTTCCACATCCCTTTTTAACTGCTCCCAATCGTCCTCATGTTCCACATAATAAAGCGGACATTTTTTGCCGCCGCAGTCATAATGCCGCAGAATATCATCCGTGGAAAGTCCGTATTTTTTCGCCAGATATGCCAGCAGATGTATTAGGGAGTCGTAGGTTTCTTTAGTAAAACTGCCGTCCGCACTTTTGTAACAGCACTCAATGGAAATGGAGTCGTAGTTTCTGGTTTTCACCGCATAGGCAATTTCCTCAAACGGAATACATTGAATAATTTCCCCGTCATAACCAATGATAAAATGTGCGCTTGCTGACCTTTCGTGTGTGTCTTTCAGGGACTCAAAATAGCTTCGGTTCTGCGCAGCGCTGGTATTGCGATTTGCTGTATAATGTACAAAAATACTGTTGACCTCCTGCAGTCGTTCTCCGGGTCGGGAGTAATCGTTTGGTGTCAGAAAAGCTTCCTCCCATTCCGGCTTTTCTACGTTCTTATAATCCAGAACGGAAATCTGTCTCTGCAGATTTTTCACAGCCTGCGCAGCTTTTCCGTCGGAAAGCAGGCGGATTACCGAAATGATAAGAATAGCCGCCAGCAGAATAAAAAATACTTCGGTAAACAGGAGCCTGAGAAATCTTTTCTCCGGCTTTTTGCTGCGCGCCCTGCGGTGCCCGATCTTTGTATACTGCTCGTTCCCCGGCTGCACCTTTCCAGCGCGATGCTGTCTTTCAATCCTCATTCCGTCTATGTTGTACTTGTCTTCTGACCGTTCTCTTCTGGCTCGGTATTCCTGTTCTGCCTGCTTTCGCTTCTCACGGGAATTCTTTTTTGCTTGTACCGCCGTCACTCTTCTGACATAATGCGCCGTCTCCGATTCTGCTCTTCCAGTCCGCTGCACCTTCCCAGATTGCTCTCTTCTGGCATAGCGCTCTTTCTCCGGCTGCGTCCTCGGTGCAAATGCCATATCTAAATTTAATTCTTCTCTTTCGTTTCTCTCATCCAACATAAAAAAAGCCTCCGGTTGTTCAGTATAGCAGATTTCCTCTGCTAATTCTTAAAGAACCGGAAAGCTTTTTCTTAATTTTTTATGAATGTAAAACGATAGGTTACCAACCGCTACGCTATCAGGAATTCCAGTGCAGCCGGTGAAGCTCTCCTTCGGTCTGCATGCCGCTAAATCCGTTCTGGCGCAGGGCTTCGTACAGCACAATCGCCACAGAATTAGATAAATTCAGGGAACGGATATCCGGCAACATGGGAATACGGATGCAGGTTTCCTCGTTGTCCACAAGGATTTCTTCGGGTATACCGGCACTCTCCTTGCCGAACATGATAAAATCATCCGGTCCAAACTGCACATCGGTATAGACATGTTTTGCCTTGGTGGTAGCCATCCAGATTTTTGCACCGGGATGCTTTGCCAGAAACTCCTCATAATTCATATAGCGGGTTACATCCAGATGCTCCCAGTAGTCCATGCCCGCTCTTTTTATGGATTTCTCATCCAGATGAAAACCGAGCGGCTCAATCAGATGCAGGGATGTGCCTGTTGCAACACAGGTTCTGCCGATGTTTCCCGTATTTGCCGGAATTTCCGGCTGGTGAAGTACAATATGCATCTTCTGTCTCCTTATATGATGGCATAAGAATTATTTGCCCTGCTCCTCGCGCAGCTTCGTGATGAAATGCGCCAGGCGTTCCATCGCCATTTTCAGCTTCTCCAGTGAGTAAGCGTAGGAAATACGCAGGTAGCCCTCGCCGCTTGCGCCGAACGCATCGCCGGGAACCGCTGCCACTTTTTCTTCCTCCAGGAAACGGGTGGCAAATTCTTCGCTGGTCATGCCGAACTCCTTGATACAGGGGAATACATAGAAAGCGCCGTAAGGCTCAAAGCATTCCAGACCCATTTCACGGAAAGCATGCATCAGGAAACGTCTTCTCTGGTTGTAGGCAGTACGCATTTCCACGATATCCTCGTCGCCGTTTTTCAGAGCTTCGATAGCGGCATACTGTGCCGTGGTGGGCGCGCACATAATTGCAAACTGGTGAATTTTCGTCATCTGCTCGATAATATTCTGCGGTCCGCACACATAGCCGAGTCTCCAGCCGGTCATAGCATACGCCTTGGAGAAACCGTTGATCAGAAGGGTTCTCTCCTTCATGCCGGGCAGACTGGCAATGGACACATGCTTGTCCTTGTAGGTCAGTTCTCCGTAGATTTCGTCAGACATGACATAGATGTCGTTTTCAATAATAATATCTGCAATCGCCTCTAAGTCCTTCTTTTCCATTATGGCCCCGGTCGGGTTGTTGGGGAAAGGAAGAATTAACAGCTTTGTCTTGGGAGTAATGGCTGCTTTCAGCTCCTCCGGTGTCAGGCGGAATTCGTTTTCTGCCTTCAAATCGATAATGACCGGCTTGCCGCCCGCCAAAATTGTACAAGGCTCATAGGAAACATAAGAAGGCTGGGGAATCAGCACTTCCTCTCCTTCGCCCGGATTTATCATGGCGCGGATACCGATATCAATGGCCTCGGAACCGCCCACGGTAATCAGCACTTCTCTGGTCGGATGGTAATGAATGCCCTGTGTCCGATAAAGATAATGACAGATTTCCTCACGCAGCTTCATAAGACCTGCGTTGGAAGTATATTTGGTATGTCCCTGTTCCAGAGAATAAATACCCTCATCGCGGATATGCCAGGGGGTGGCAAAGTCGGGCTCGCCCACACCTAAAGAAATAGCATCCTTCATTTCGCTGACAATATCGAAAAATTTACGGATTCCGGAGGGTTTTAACTCTACGACCTGTCTGGATAATGGATCTCTCATGGCGTAATCAACTCTCTTTCATCTTCGTATTTGCTGGTTAAAATGGTGCCGTGGTCTTTGTATTTCTTTAAGACAAAATGGGTAGCGGTGCTCAGCACGCCGTCCAATGTGGCAAGCTTGTCGGAAACAAAATTGGAAACCTCTCTCAGAGACTTTCCCTCCAGAGATACCAGAAGGTCATACCCACCGGAAATCAGATATACAGAATTTACTTCTGCATATTTGTAAATTCTTTCGGCAAAGCTGTCAAAGCCCTGTCCTCTCTGCGGGGTAATACGCACCTCAATCAGTGCATTTACCTTTTCAATGTTGGTATTTTCCCAGTTGATCATGGTGTGATAACCGCAGATAATGCCTTCTGCTTCAAGCGCAGCCAGTTCATTTACCACATCCACTTCTTCCACACCTAAGATGACTGCCAGTTCCTTCAAATCCATACGGCTGTTTTTCTCTATAATACGCAATAATTCTTCTCTCATAGGTTTTCTCCTTTTATCTTGCTGAATTCATCCGAGACAGGACGGTCTAAGAAACGCTTTTCCTCCTGGTTTATGACAACTCTGTTGTTGTTATCCGTTATCTTTCCGATTACCGCTGCCAAAATTCCCACTTCCTTCAAATCCCTGACCAAGTGCTCGCCGTTGTCAGTGGTAATGAGGAGGCTTCCGCCGGAGAGCATTTCATAGGGACTTATGCCGAAAAACTCGCATACTTCCACGCACTCCTGTCTGATGGGTATTGCTTTCAGGTCTACGGCCAGTCCAACACCGGCGCTCTCTGCCAGTTCCCAGAGGGAAGCAAAAATGCCTCCGCCGGATACATCATGCATGGCGCCCGCATTGGACTTTATGGCGGTGGCGGCCTCCGGAAGGATGGACAATTCCTGCAGGAAAGACTGCGCTTTTTCTATCATATGAAGCGGATAACGTTCCGCTAACCGTTCTTCATAACGGGTGGCTAAGAGTCCCGCCCCTTCGCATCCCACCTGCCCCGTAAGAACAATGTCCTGACCTGGCCGGATGTGATTTTCAAAAAGGGCTTCTCCTTCCACGCTGCCGATGGCGGTCGCCGTCACATACGGAACACTGCAATTTTCCGACACCTCCGTGTGACCTCCCGCAATCTGAATATGTAAAATGCCCGCCGCTTCGTTGGCTTTTTTCATCAGCTCCCTTAAGAAGCTTTCCTCCGTATCCGCCGGAAGCAGAAGTGTCAGAAGCACCGCCACGGGATGGGCTCCTCTTACGGCTATGCCGTTCACCGCCTTCATAATGGGCACATATACTTCTGACGGAGATGTCACAAAAAAGGTCTGGACGGACTGTACCGTGTATCCGTTTTTCTGCGCAAAAACAGCGCAGTCTTCCCCTATGCCTGCGCCATTTTTAACTTCCTTATTCTGATTGGTAATCTGCTTTAAGACGGAACGTTTCAAAACACTTTCCGATACTTTACCGACCTTCATACACAATACCTTCTTATGTTTGCTCTGTCTATTTGTCTGTTCTGCTTATTGGGTTCATCCGCTTATTTTCTTATCCGGTTCATTCCTTATTCAGTGGGTGCTGCAGGCGCCGCCGCTGCCGCTGCCTGCTGTGCGTTAAGAATGGCAATCACGTTTTTCACATGGTCAATGCTGCCGGTGCCGCACGCTGCCATAATCTCATTATACGCATTGGCGTCTGCGGTTGAAACACCAACGACTGCGCTTCTGGGAACCATTTTGTAGCTGCTGCTGTTTACCACTTCCCTGCTTACCTGCACACCGTCCTCTTTTACCACCTTCCAGAGTCTTGCCTTGTAGCCGATGTGGGCGCCTGTCACGCTGATGTAACCCAGCGGATAAGCGGCATCCGGATAAAGGGCGTCGGATGTGGGATTAATGGTTTCCAGTATTTCACTTTCATATTCCACCGTGCGGTTCGCCGGTCTTGTTTCCACACCATAGATGGTGAAGGTAATCTTTTTATCCTCTGTATACCCTTCTATATAAACAGGATGCTCTGTATTGTTTACAAATTTGAAATCCTTACCGGAAGACTCGGCAATCGCCGCATCCGCAGAGGGACTTACATAGCTGACAATCATGGAGTGGTTGTAACGTTCCGTCACATCCAGCTCGGATAACAGAACGGCATTGTAAAGGGTGGTAGAAACCTGGCAGATACCGCCGCCGAGGGAGTCAACAACCTTGCCGTTCAGATAAGAACCCGCCATATAGTATCCGTTTTTCTCGGAGAAAGGAGAAACTGTCTGGTAGGTGGAAAATTCGTCTCCGGGATAAAGGGTAGTGCCGTCAATCAGTCGGCAGCCGTTGGCTATGTTGCCGCTTCTGTTGGAATTGGAACTCTTGTAGGTTGTGGTATAAGTACCCAGCACATCTTTTACTAAGGAAAGCTCTTCCTCATTTCCCCGGGGCTGCTCCTCTTCCACCGTCAGGGCAATGGTTTCGTTTCCTCTTGCCCACTTGTTTGTCATGTAATCGTACACTTCATCAATGGAAGTTTCCACATCCAGACGATACCCTGTCTGTCCGTCCGTAATCTTAAACGCACCGTTTTCGCGGGTCAGTGTATAGTCAATGGCCTCCCGGTCAAAAACGCTGCACTTCTCTACCAGCACATTATTGATGGCGGTTACATCAAATCCCAATTCAATGGGATAGACCTTATTTTCATTCTCTAAATCCTTCAGCTCCTTGTATCGCTGCACCACATTGCCGTGCATGCCGAGCTCCTTTGCCTCTTCGATAATGTCGGTATTTTTCCAGGAAAGCCCCAGCTCACCCGCCGTTACCGTCACTTCATTATCGTCTGCTGCAAGAAGTGTGATTTCCGCTTCTTTCAAAGAATCCACATACGCACCTATTGCTTCCGCTGCTTCTTCTTCTGTCATGCCGGCAAGAGAAATCTCTTCCGCATAGACGCCCTTTTTCAGAGTGTCATCGCCCTTTGCTTCCACGTTTACCGTAAGGAGGGAAAAAGCGCAAAAGACAGTACCCAAAAGCAGCATTGCTTTTGAAACCATTTTTTTCATATCCTCTACTCCTCAAAACCTTCCCGCAATTGTCATCCGCGGGAAAATATGCTACCATAATGCTGCGGAACATGCTGCACATGGCGGCCAACCACACTGCCTGCTCCTGCGGCAGCCTACATACCAAGTGCCATGGGAAGCACCATCGCTATGATTAAGAAAATAATAATCACGGCGGAAATTATCTTTTTTGTTTTCCTGCTGTAGATATTAAACATAACGCTACCATGCCTTTCCACAACCTGCAGACCCCTGCAGGCACTATTTTCTACTGAAAGGATATTATATATGAAAACATTATTTTTGTCCAGTTTAATCAGTTTTTGTCTGCTAATCTTCCTTTTGAACAAGCGCCATTCCAAAATGGAAAAGAGCATGAAGGAAGCCTTCTGGAAACGGGAAGAAGAGGCCAACCACACCAGACGCAAATCGCTCGACAATCTTCCTTATATTACCATTCCTCTGGAGGAGCTGCCGCTTGCCTGCCACATCACCGGCGATGCCGCAGCCGTCCGAAATACCGACGATGCCGCAGCAAATGAAACCATCTCCGAGGAATGCAAGGAAATCTTAAGGAGCCTGTCCACCCAGAAAATCGTCAATTTGACCGGATACACCAACACGGACTTAAAGCTTTCCTACGGCACCGCCAACATCACATGCCTTACCGAGTACGACCAGAACTACACCCTGCTTGTCTCCACCCTGCAGAAATGGGCGGAAGTCCTGTACCGGGGCGGGGCAAAAAAGGAATGCCGGCAGGTTTTGGAATATGCCGTTTCCATCGGCACCGATGTGAGCCACACCTACTTTCTTTTAGCGGATCTGTATGACGAGGAGGGCGAAAGTGACCTGAAATACAGCCTTATCGAAAAAGCTTCCGGGCTTTCCTCCTTAAGCAGCAAGGTCATCGTCCGTACTTTGCAAGGATCTGGTCCGTATAGCGGCTGGCTTCGCTCCGGGTCAGATGCTCAATCGAATACTCTACCGTAATTTTATGCAGCTCCAACAGTTTATATAACCTTTCTTTTTGCGCCGCCGTTGCCGGCGCATCTTTTTTCACCTGATAATTGAGTTTATGCGGCTGAAAATATTTCTCAGCGCCCTCTTTTCCGGAAAAAAGCTCCCATAGCTTATCGTACAGAGCGACCGTTGCCATGGCATCCCCCAGCGCCCTGTGCGCCTTATGCGAAATTCCAAAATGCTCACACAGATAAGGCAGGCTCCGGTGGGGCAGCTCCGTCAGATATACTCTGGCAATTTTCAGGGTATCCAGCCCTTCCCGTTCAAAGCTTCCCTTTCCGTTCACCACCGCTTTTTTTAAGAAAGAATAATCAAAAAGCACACTGTGTCCCAGCAGAATATCCTCTCCCGCAAAGTGCAGGAAATCCGGCAGCACCTCGTTTATGACAGGCTTGTCAAAAAGCATGTCATCCGTAATGCCTGTAATCCCCGTAATCCGTTCCTCCAAAGACCTGCAGGGGTTAACCAGCGTCTGGAAGGTGTCCGTTATTTTCCCGCCACGCACCTTCACGGCGCCGATTTCTATGATTTTGTCTGTTTTCGGGTTTAAGCCTGTGGTTTCCAAATCCACACACAGGTAATCACTTATTTTATCCATTTTTCTTGCCGGCAGCTTTCTTTTGTTTGTAGGAAGGACATAAATCCGTAAGGAAGCACTCGTTGCACTTAGGCGTCGGCGCCTTACAGATTTCCCTGCCGAAGGTGATAAGCTGGATGTTGTATAAAATCCAGTGATCCTTGGGCAGCACCTTCATCAGCTCCTGCTCCGCCTTAACGGGGTCGTCCGATTTCGTAATGCCGAGCTTTAAGGAAATCCGCTTCACATGGGTATCCACCACGATGCTGGGCTCATGGAAAATGTTTCCCCGGATCACATTGGCAGTCTTTCGCCCCACACCTGCCAGGGATGTCAGTTCGTCGATACCGGAGGGCACTTCTCCGTTGTATTTCTCCATCAAATCCCTGCAGCAGGCAATGATGTTTTTCGCCTTGTTATGGTAAAAGCCGGTGGAATGGATATCCTGCTCCAGCTCCTTTAGGTCTGCTGCCGCAAATGCCTCCACGGAAGGATATTTCACAAACAGATCCTTTGTTACAATATTCACCCGGGCATCCGTGCACTGGGCGCTTAACATGGTGTCAATCAAAAGCTGCCACGCATTTTCATGGTCTAAAGAGCACCTGAAGTCCGTGCCGTAATGGGCATCCATTCTCTCTAAAATTTCTGTTACACGTTTTCCGGCCATAGTACTTTTGCCTCCCTTGTCAGCGGATCTCTGTGGTCATAATCAAATAAAAGGAACGCCTGTTCCGGCAATCTCTTCACTCCTGACACATCTGTCGCCCACACAGAATAGGAAAACGGCTCTAAATGTGTCATACGTGACAACTGGGGCGCCGATATTTCCGACAGATGCGGCAGATACCTTCTTTCCGATTCTTCCTTTTTATAAAATGCATGTATTACAGGCTGCAGATCATGTAAATCAGGAGCGAAGTCCGGCCGGCTCTTTAGATTTTCCCGCACATACAAATCAAAGAGAAGCAGCTCCTTATACAGTTCCTGGCGCTCCGGATGGATGCTTTTTGCAAAGGAAAGCAGCGCCTGATACCGGTAAATCCGGGAGGGGGTTTCCACAAAGAAGCCCTGTTCTTCGTAGAAATCTGCCAGTGCTTCGTAAAAAGCAAAGGCTCCCTGCCCAAAATCCGCTATCATCACCGGCAGGCTGTGTGCAAACTGCCCGCTGTTGTAGTAGATTTCCACCATTTCTTCTATCCGTTTCAGCCGGCAGATTTCCGTGAAGGAGAGCCAGTTGGTATACAACACCTCATACGGTGCGTAATCGGTATAAACAAGACCATAGCTTTCCGCCATCTCTGCCATATAAGAGCCTTTCAGCACCTTTAAGAAGCCAAGCTGGAGCTGTTCCGGCTCCATGGCATATACGTCATCAAAGGAACGGGCAAAGCTGTCATAATCTTCATAAGGAAGACCCGCTATCAAATCCAGATGAATATGCACATTGTGTGCCGCTTTTAAGGCAGCCACCACCTGTTTCAGCTTTTCAATGTCCATCACACGGCGGATTTCCCGCAGCGTATCGGTGTTTGTGGACTGCACGCCGATTTCAAACTGTACCAGACCGGGACGCATCTTTGCCACCAGTGCAATCTCATCCTCCCGGAGAATATCTCCCGCAATCTCAAAATGGAAGTTAGTGACACCATTGTCATGGTCATACAGATACTGCCAGACAGCCATGGCATGGTCGTGATTGCAGTTAAAGGTCCTGTCTACAAATTTAACCTGCTTTACCTTTTTCTCCAGGAAAAAAGCAAGCTCCTTCTTTACCACCTCAATATCCCGGAAACGCACGGTTTTATCAATGGATGACAGACAGTAGCTGCAACGGAACGGACAGCCGCGCTGGGTTTCATAGTAAATAATCCGGTTGGTAAAGGGCGCCATATCATCGTATAAAAACGGTACGTCCGTCAGATTAAGAGGTTTTCTTTCCGGTGTCATACCGCTTCTCAGCATAAGACCCGAAATATCCTCGAGGGACTTATGCTTTTCTTCCGACACATTTGCTTTTTCCCCTGCTGCACTCTGCTCTCCCAGATTTGCGCACCGTGCTTCCACCTGCTCCTTTGTCACATAATACTTTACCACTTCCGCAAAGGTCGCTTCACCCTCGCCGATAAAAATGCCGGTGAGATACGGATATTTCCGCAAAAGCTTGTCCGCATCGTAGGTAACCTCCGGACCGCCCAGAAATACCGGCAAAGCCGGCAGGAGCTTATGGAGCTCCCCCATCAGCTTTTCCACCATACCGATGTTCCAGATATAGCAGGAAAAGCCGATAACATCCGGCTTTCTCCGGTAGATATCCTCTAAAATGTCCTCCATGCGGTTGTTGATGGTGTATTCGGCAATCTCTACCGCATCGGTATATTCCCCGGCAAACCTTTTCAGGCTGTAAACCGCCGGATTGGAATGAATATATTTGGCATTTACTGCCACCAGTAAAAATTTCATTTTCTCACTTCTTCCGTTCTTTCCATGATTGTAGCATTCTTTCCCTACAAAAACTTCTGTATCAGACCCTCTGTCAGATAATCCGCTAACTCCATAATCTGGTTTTCCTGCTCGGCAAACAACCGGATAACTTCATTATAATCGCCGGACAGCTCCGCTTCCATGATATTCTTGGTCATATCGAGGTGACGGTTCAGGTACATGGTCAGCTCGCCGTAATCATACTCGGAATTATTGTCCGACCAGAATTTAGCCAGCCCGGCGGCATTGTCACGCCACAAAGCATCCTGCTTTTCTTCTTCCGCTATATCGCCGTCCTTCATCGCCTGCAGGATTTTTCCCGCAATTTCAATATGCTCCTTCAGAAGATCCGTCAGTTTAGAAATTTTATTCTCCGAGTAAAAAGGAGCAAATACCGAGGCAATATCCTCTGCGGTCTGCACCAGTCTTTCTTCCACAGCACTCTTACCGGGAAGGTCATTCAAAAATGCCGACTGGAATATAAGCTCCCAGTAAATATGCTGCATCCAGCTCTCCCGCATTTCGTTGTTCAGCTTCAGTTCTTCTTCCTGCATGTCGTTCTGCCCCACACCGGAACAAATATACAGTTTTCCTCCCACCTGCAGATTATAAGGATTGACGCCGGGATTGCGCATCATAATATCCGGCACCGTCGTCCGGTACTTCTGCGCTAATTTATAAAAAGAGTCGCCCGGCTGTATGATATGAATTACTGTTCTGCAAAAAGCCATCGTACACTCCAAAGGATAAGTTATTCTACTATATGCAGCGCTATGACAGAAGTTTCATATCATTGGCGTACGCCGTCACTTCACCCGCGACAGTACGAGTACCACTGCAAATGTCAGTGCCTCGGCACAGGGGAAGGAAAGCCAGATGCCTGTCATGCCAAATAAAGCGGAAAGCAGAATAGCAAAAAAGATAATCGCCACAACCCCTCTGAGCAGGGAACCCGTGATTGCGGGCCTGGGCTTGTCCACAGCAGAAAAGTAAGCCACCAGCACGATATTGATGCCGGCAACCAGATAGCCGAGAAAATACAGCCGTATTCCGTCATCGGCATAACGGGCAAGCTCTGCACTCTGTTCGCTGTTAAAAATGGAAATCAGCGGACCGGTAGCCAGAAAAACGATGCCCACTATAATGATTTCCGCTGCCAGACCGGTAAGCAGGCTCCACCTCAGGAGCTTTTTCACATGCGCCGTATCGCCTTTCCCGTAATATTCACTGATTAATGGCTGGGCGCCCTGCGCCAGACCGTTAAAGATAGACATTGCCACGATGGAAATATTGGCAATTACACCATACGCCGCCACGCCGATATTACCGGCAAGGGACAAGATCAGCATATTAAACACAATGGTGGTAACGGCAGAAGAAATCTCCCCCACAAAAGCCGATATTCCGAGCTGGCAGCAGGAAAACAGATGCCGGAGGGAAGGTCTGCGGCATCCAAATTCCACATGATTGTTCTTACCGAAAAGATGCGTGCAGCATATAGACATGGTGACCGCCGGACACACCGCCGTTGCCAGCGCCGCACCGTTCATCCCCAGACCCATGGGAAACATAAACACATAGTCAAACACAATATTGAACAGACTGCCCGCTATGGAACCCAGCATGGCAGTTGCCGGTGCATGGTCGTTGCGCGTGAAAGCCGTAAATGTGTAATTCGTCATGAAAAAAGGAGAGGCTATCAGAATGATACGCAGATAATCCTTACCCAGTGCCGTCAGCGCCGCATCGCCGCCCAGAAGCTGCAGCAGCTTTTCCGGCAGAAAAATACCGATAAGGATAAATGGAATGCTGCACAGCACACTGCACAAAACGGATTGTGTAAAATAAAAATTTACCGGTTCCCCCTTCTCCTTGCTGATACGGTACCGGGTAGCCGAGCCGATGCCGATCATGGCGCCAATGGCATACACCAGACCGAATACCGGCAAAATCAGATTTAAGACGGCCAGCCCGTCCGCACCGGAATACAGGGAGATAAAGAAAGTGTCTGCCAGAATGTAGACAGAAATGCCCACCATTCCGGCAACACTTTGCAGAACATATTTTGTAAATTGTTTTAACATAATTACTCCAATGTAGCAAGAAATCTGTGGAATGCCCTTCTGCCCTCGGGCGTGCGCTTGTAAACGCCGGCATCCGTAAGGACTTCCGCAAACACAAGACCCACTTCTTTTTCTAAAATGCCCTCGATATTGTCCGCCGTCACGGTGTATCTGGGCAAGAATTCCTCCACCCAGTCCGCATGCTTGCAAAGCTCTTCCGATGCCCGCAAATCCTTACCGGCAAGAATGGCATCCTTTAAGTCCGCCAGTTCCTGCTTCAACCGGGCAGGCAAGACCGCCAGACCCATAACCTCAATCAGACCGATGTTTTCTTTCTTGATATGGTGCAGCTTCGCATGGGGATGATATACACCCAGCGGATGCTCCGCCGTTGTAATGTTGTTGCGGAGAACCAGATCCAATTCATACCTGTCCCTGCGCTTTCTGGCAATGGGGGTAATGGTGTTGTGAGGTTCGCCGTCCGTTTCCGCATAAATAAAGGCTTCCTCGTCCGTATAGCCCCTCCAGTTTGCCAGAATTTTATCCGCCAGCGCAATAATTCTGTCCGTATCGGTGCCGCTCAGACGGATAACGGACATGGGCCACTTCACAATGCCTGCTTCCACATCTTCAAAGCCTGCCGCCCGGAAGGTTTCCTCCCCCGGCGCTTTCGCCATGGCAAATTCATAGTGACCGCCCTGGAAATGGTCGTGGCTTAAAATGGAACCGCCCACAATCGGCAGATCCGCATTGGAACCCACAAAATAATGCGGGAACTGTTTTACAAAATCAAAGAGCTTGCAAAACGTGGCATGCTCGATTTTCATAGGAACATGCTCCGAATTAAAAACGATGCAGTGCTCATTGTAATATACATAAGGAGAATACTGGAAGCCCCACCGGGAACCGTTGATGGTCACCGGAATAATGCGGTGGTTCTGGCGTGCGGGATGATTTACCCTGCCTGCATAGCCTTCGTTTTCCTTGCAGAGCAGGCACTTCGGATAGCCGGACTGGGGCGCATTTTTCGCTGCCGCAATGGCCTTGGGGTCTTTTTCCGGTTTGGATAAATTGATGGTAATATCCAGATCACCGTATTCAGTAGGCGCCACCCACTTTTTATCCCGTGCAATCCGGTAGCGGCGGATGTAATCCGAATTTCTGCTTAAATCATAGTAGTAATCCGTAGCCGCTTCGGGAGAAACCTCTTTGTATAAATCGTAGAACTTCCGGATGACTTCGCTGGGACGGGGCATCAGAAGCCCCATGATTTTCGTATCGAACAAATCCCGGTAAACCACACTGTCCGCTGCAAGCATTCCTTTTTCCGCCGCATAGTCCAGCATCTCTTTTAAGATGCCTTCTAAGTTGCCGGTCTCATCGGCTGCGTCCACAGACACTTCCTGTGCGGCTCCGTCAATCTGTTTTCCGGATGCTTCCGCCCCGTTCTGTGCGGCTCCGTCAGCCTGTTTTCCGGATGCTTCCGCCCCGTTCTGTGCGGCTCCGCCTGCCTGCTCTCCCTGAACCTCCGGGCTGTCCAGTCCGAACAGTTCAATAAGTCTGTTGGTTGTATAAATTTCGTCCTCTTTTTCTACAAGACCGGTCTGCAGTCCATACCTCACCAGCCGTCTGATTGCATTCTGTATCATGTAAAATCCGCACCTTCCTTACAGTTCCACCGGACCGTCGCCGATTTCCACTACATAAAAGTCTGCCGCATAACCAATTTTGTCCGCATATGCCCTGCCGACTTCTTCCTTAAATTTATCAATGGCATCGTTCTTCACAATGCTGACCGTACAGCCGCCGAAACCGGCGCCCGTCATACGGGAACCGACAACACCGTCAATTTTTCTGGCTTCTTCCACCAGAGTGTCCAGCTCAATGCCGGTCACCTCGTAATCATCGCGCAGAGAGTCATGGGAAGCATTCATCAGTTTGCCGAAAAGGGCAATATCATTTGCCTTCAGAGCCGCAACCGCTTTTATGGTACGCCGGTTTTCCGTAACCGCATGTCTGGCGCGTCTGACGCAGACCTCACGGGTAATGTACTTCTTCGCTTCCTCAAACTGCTCTTCGGTCAAATCGCCGAGGGATTTAATGTCCATATGCTTCCGGATGTCCGCCAGCGCTTCTTCGCACTCGCTTCTTCTTTCGTTATACTTGGAGTCGCCCAGACCACGCTTCTTGTTGGAGCACGCAATGACAATTTTGGCATTCTTAAGTGCAACCGGCGCATATTCATAGGATAAATTCGCCGTGTCCAGGAAAATGGCATGACCTTTTTTACCCATGGCAATGGCAAACTGGTCCATGATACCGCAGTTGACACCGTTGAACTTATTTTCAGAGAACTGACCGATTAAAGCCAGATCCTGATTGCTTACTTCAAAGCCAAACAACGCACGCAGAATGGCGCCCGTCAGCACTTCCACAGAAGCGGAGGAAGAAAGTCCGGAGCCGTTGGGGATGTTACCATTCAGTAAAATGTCCATACCTGCGGGAATTTTCATGCCTTTTTCTTCAAATGCCCACATCACACCCTTGGGATAGTTCGTCCAGTCCGCCTCCTTATAAGGCTTCAAATCATCCAGAGAAGACTCGATAACCCCCAGATTTTCAAAATTCATGGAATAAAAACGGAGCTTTCTGTCCTCTCTTCTGCGGACAACGCCGTAAGTACCGATGGTCAGCGCACACGGGAAAACGTGACCGCCGTTATAGTCTGTATGCTCCCCGATTAAATTCACACGTCCCGGTGCGAAAAAGACTCTTGCGCCCTCTGCGCCGCCAAATACCTCTGCAAATTTCGCCAAAACCGTTTCCTTCATCGTAACCCTCTTCCTTTCCTTCATATGCAGGCTCTTGCTGTTCTGCTGCCTTTTCATTCTATACTGTTTTCATCCAAATTCCTGTCACTGCGCCACATACCAGCCGTCCGCATCAAAATACGTGCCGAACAGGCTGCTGTAGTCCTGTATTTTCTGTAAAATACGGGTATATTCGTCGCCCTCCGCCGGTGTGGGACGGAAATCGTTGAGACCCTTCACCGATGAAACCGAACAGGGAATGACCCTTCCCGCAATATCTTCCTGCTTCACGCCGTCCACAAAAGTAAACTGCTGTTGGAAAATCATGGTGTCCTTATCCTTTGGATTGCGGTTACCGCCGAAGCAGAAATTTGCCAGACTGTAGACAATGAATTTGCCCTGATACAGCTCTATACCCTGCAGGACATGGGGATGGCTGCCGAGCACCAAATCCGCTCCCCAGTCCACACATTTCCTGCCAAGAACCATCTGGTAATCCTCCGGCTGCGTTTCACTTTCGACGCCCCAGTGACAACAGACAATAATAAGGTCCGCATCCTGTTCCTTTAAAGAGTCTATGTCGCTCTGGATAATTTTTTCCACGGCGGCGCCCTGTTCCACCTCATTGACGGCAATCAGCCCGATTTTAATGCCCTTGGTTTCATAAATGCCGGTAACCGCATCGTAAGCATAGGTAAGCCCCGCTTCCTTGAAGCAGTCCACCGTATCGTCATGTCCCTTCTGCAGATAGTCCATGCAGTGGTTGTTGGCGAAGCCCACCGCCTCCACACTGCCGTCATTCAGAATCTGAATATAAGAAGGGTCTCCCTTCATATTATAAGTAGTTTCTCTTCTCTCTTCGGCATAGGTTAAGGTACCTTCAAAATTTACGACAGTCATGTCATCATCCTCAAAGATATCCTTCACATTTTCCAGGAAGTATGCATCTCCCTCTTCATCATACTTCTGCCGGAAGGAATAGGCATATTCCTGATTCTGGTGATTTCCGAGAGTTACATCACCGGCTGCGGAAATCGTTATTGTGACATTTCCGTCAGAAACAGTTTCTCCCGGTTGTCCCTTATCATCCTTGCCGTCCGCATCCTGCCCTGCATTTTCGTCCTGAGCGCCGTCTGCCTGCTCCGGAGAATTATCATCCGCATCCCCGGCTGCCGCATTGTCCTTCGGCTCAAGCGGCTCCCAGATCTGATAAGGCGGCACACCCGTCTCTGTATCCGTATCCGCACCGCATCCGCTTACTGCGCTTCCCATGATGAAAGCCAACAGAAGTGCTGTCAATACTTTGTAACGTCTTTTCAAAGCTTCCCCCATTTTTTCCACCATCTTTTTACGCTGCATTTCCTGCAACGCCTGCTGTCAGCATCTTTACTCGATTTTCTGCAATGCCTGCCGTCAGCATCTTTACTCGATTTTCTGCGCCTCGTTGTCTGCGATGACCGCGCCTATTGCCGTGGCGTAATCCGAATACTCAGGGATAGTGATTTCCACATCCCAGAGATTTTTAAACGCCTCTATAATCTGGCGGCATTCAAAGAATTTTGTCAGACCGCCTATGAGTATGTACTCTTTAATGCCTGTATTGGCGGAGGCTAAGATACCTGTCTGGCAGATATTTTCAATTACCATGTGCACGATTCCGGCTGCCACGTCCTCTGGTCTTGACTGGGAGTCTGCCTTGCCGAAGTTGGACGCCGTAACATCCAGATTCAATCCCGGCAGCTTTTCCTTGGACAGGTCGCCTACGCGCAAATCAATTTTTGCCACATCGCCCTTACGGGACAGGGCGGAAATTTCATGAATATCAGAAGTACCGAGGGTGATGGCGGAAAGACCGCAGATGGTACCGCCGCCTAAGCCCACACCGCCTAAATGCTTCATTTCCGTTTCCGTTACTTTTACAAAAAAGCTGCCGGTGCCCATGCTGACCACGATAACTTCCTTTTTATCCGTCAGGTAATAGCCGCCCGTGCCGGTGGCCTCAAATTCGTCCACCTTGTAAGTCGGGCGTCCGTACACCGGCTTATCCACATACTTGCTTCCCACACCGGTGATATATACACCGTCCACGTCGGAAAGCTCCAGATTATTCTCATAAAGATATCGTCCGAACGCGCCGTACAGGGAAGCCACCTGGCTGTCCGCCCGGACCACCATGGGAGCCAGCATTTTTTCCTGCTCAAATGCCACAATTTTGGTCGTGCTGCTGCCGATATCGATTCCTATTCTGATACCCATATTTTTATTTCAACCTTTCCCTTTTTTCTGTCTGAAAGCAGTCCGTTGCCCTTCCGTTTCCCTCTAACGCAGCCACCGTCTTACTGCTTTTGTATACAAAACGATATATTGCCTTAACAGTATAATACCAAGGGATTTCTGTCAAGGATAAACCTGCGGAAATCTGCAGTCTTTCCCTCATGACCTGCCTCCAGCAGTCCGCCATTTTCAGGGAATTCCTATAGGTAAATCCGCTCCAGACGGTACTTTCCGTCCTCCAGCGTCAGGATTGCCATGCTTTTTCCATCACCCCTGTCCTGCCCCGCCGTTCCGGGATTGATATAGACCTTGCCGTGCCTTTCCATATGTGCAAACACATGCGTGTGCCCGTAAACAATAAAATCCGCATCCGTTAAATCATAGGGCAGATCCATCTGGTTGTGCACCAGATAAAACATTTTTCCGCCTATGGGCACCGCTAAAAATTCATGCAGGTAAGCTGCCCAATCGCCCCTGTCACAGTTTCCACGCACCGCATACATGGGTACGCCCAGTTCCTGCAGGGTGTTATATACATGTTCCCTGTCAAAATCCCCCACATGAATGAGGTAATCACATTTCTTAATCTGTGTCAGAAGCTCCTCCCGGCATACGCCGTGGGTATCCGAAACCAGTGCTATTTTCATGTTCTGCCGCCTTTCCCGCTTAAATATATTCCTTCCGGTTCTCTCGCGCTCATGTAATCTTGATTATACCATAATAACGGTTTCGTTAAAATACTGGAACCCTTTTACCGTATGTAATATAATGGTGTTATTCTAAGGAATTCTTTTTTATATAAGGATGCTTTTCTATTGGTTGGGAAAGGAGTAATAAGAATATGACAACAAGAGAAGAAGCTTTAAGCTATGGGCTGTCCTTTCCGGGCGCCTACCAGGATGCCCCCTTTCATGACCCCAACTGGCAGCTGGTGCGGACAGAAGGCAACAGGAAGGTATTTCTCTGGACATATGAAAGAAACGGTTTTATCAATCTGAATGTAAAGGTTTCCCCGGAATGGCGGGATTTCTGGCGAAGCGCCTACGCCTCCGTCGTGCCCGGCTGGCATCAGAACAAGGAGCATTGGAATACCGTTATTCTGGACGGTACCGTTCCCGATGAAGAAATCCGCCGCATGATTGCGGAGAGCTACGACCTGACTGTCAACACGGCCGCAACACGCATCTATGAAGCAGTAAAGAAAATCCCCAAGGGTAAGGTTGCCACCTATGGTCAGGTTGCCGCATTGGCCGGAAACAGCCGAATGGCGCGCGCTGTCGGCAATGCCCTGCACCACAACCCGGACCCCGCCAACATCCCCTGCTACCGGGTAGTCAATTCCAAGGGAGAGCTGTCCGGCGAATTTGCTTTCGGCGGCGCAGGCAGACAGGCACAGCTTTTAGAGGCCGACGGCATCGAAGTGGTGGACGGGAAAGTGGATTTGAAAAAATATGGGATGGATGTGTAGGGAATGTGGCATTTCCTGTTTTTAACCCATGTTATTTCCGTTGACACCGGTAGAATTTACACCGTTATTGATGTTATTGTACGGAAACTGTCCTCTCGGAACATTGTTGTTTGCATCGTTATGATAATTAACCGCGCCATATCCGTTCATGGACTTGAAAATTTTATCCTGATTTTCAATCACTGCACTCATTCGCGGATTTAAGTTCTGTTTAATGGCTTTCGTCATACCATGATATACCGCTAATTTCACAATCACATAGAACAGTAAAATCTTAATTAAGAATATCAGCAATGTAAAGATGGTGACCGTTCCTTCCGAATAATCTCCCTGCTGAATTAAATAAATTAAAAAACCTTCCAATGAGCTTGCTTCCATAATCGAATCTCCTTTTACATAATATTATTTTTGTTATCATTTGGCATAATGTTATTTGCCAAATGTGCTCCTATATACTACCAAAAAATAACAATATATGCAAGAATATCTTGGTTTCTGCGGCGTTGCTTTTACCTTATCAAGGAACTTTTGGGGTGAAGAATTATTGGTATGGCTTTTAATATAGCTTTTTAACATGCCGGAAATTTGTTGACCGGAAATCAGATAAATGATATGCTTTGAATAATTAGAGTTTGAAATAAAAAAACCGACTAAGCAAGTCGGATAGATAACAGAAGAAGCGCGAGACGGGAATCGAACCCGCGACCCCCTCCTTGGCAAGGAGGTGCTCCACCGCTGAGCCACTCGCGCATATGAAATACAGGAAGATTCCTGCATTACAAGAAGGTATGAAATTAATTGTTATGAAATTCTCATGTAGTAAGAATTTCAAGCGGGTGATGGGAATCGAACCCACGTATCCAGCTTGGAAGGCTGGTGTTCTACCATTGAACTACACCCGCACATTTAAAGTGCCCAGAACCGGAATCGAACCAGTGACACGAGGATTTTCAGTCCTCTGCTCTACCAACTGAGCTATCTGGGCAAATCAAATCTTTGCGTCACAACAATGGGTATTTTACATAAAGACTGGCAAAATGTCAATACCTTTTGATAAAAAAATTATTTTTTTACTCTACCCTTTTCACTCTACTTCCTTCAGTAAAATTCTCTTTTTGAAGGCTCCTCGTTCTTCGGCTTTTACTGCCCTCACCCTTTCCAGCTCTTCTGCCGAATATCCTCTTGCCTCGGCAGCAGCGAAAAGTACTTCCAGTAAATCTGCCAGTTCTTCTATGTTCTGATCCTTGTGATACTCTGCCAGCTCTTCATCCAGCTTCGCATCCACCATTTTCAGATACTCTTCTTTTGAAAGAATTTCCGTTTTGCAGCTTCTTCCGTCCGCCTCAATAATCTCCGGAATTTTATCTCTTACCAGCTTGTTATATACTTTTACCGCCATCGTAAACCCACTCCTTAAATCCTGCCATTTGCGCCGATTCATAAACCGGTTTTACCACATGCTCCAATCTTTCTATAAAAGTCTGCCTGTCCAGTCCGTCTGCATACAACCGGTTTCTTATTTCCTGATTATTCAGATGATACGGCGCTATCTTTTGAAACTCCTGTGCCACCGTCTCGTTCCGGCTTTTCAGTTCGTATGCCTCATACTCCAATTCCCCGAGAGGCCGGAAATACAGCATCCATGACGGCAGAGAATTGCTCTTACTGCTGTTTATGGACTTTGTCGTGGGATGCAGATTCCACAATTCATCATGTGCCACATACTGCCATGGAACAAAATGATCCACAGAAATGTTCTCCTCCCCTAAAGTTACCTCTCCGTATATGTCTTTCAAAGAGGGCTCGATTTCTATGATCAGCTTCCAGTATTTTCTCACGCGCTCTATATTCCTTGACTCAGGAGCCTCTAATTTGTCCGCAATCCCCGGCACACTGGGATTCTTATTTTGAAGATACTGAATCAGTTTGAGCTGCGTCCATGCCTTCAAAATCTCTTTGTGCCGGCAAAGATATTCTGCCCATAGACTGTCTACTTCAATTACCGTGCCCAGCCCGGAGATTAAGGAAAAATAATACATCAGTCTTTTTTGCCGGTTGATTTCCCGGGTTAAAATCTGCTTGGAACCGTTCCACATATTTTTCTCAATATTAATTTCATCATAAAAGGGAACCTGCAGCCTGTAAGGCACATTCAGAGTTAAATCCGATTTATACCGAACAATTTTTCTGTCATCCGTTGTTTGCAGAAATTCCAGTATTTTCTCTCTTTTTTCCGATGACGGAAACCCATACTTTTCATATATGTATTTCACGACTTCTTCCAGGTTGTCCGTGATGCCAAGCGGTCCCAGTCTCAGATGGCACTCTGTTACCATATACCAGGCATCCGCAATCATTTCATTGAGCAGTTCGTCAAAGGTAAACCTGCAATGAGCATCGTCTACTTTCCGCAGAATTGCCTGAAACCAGAAAAACTTATAACAGTTGGTAGTGTTATCAAACAGCCTGCTTAAATATCCGATATTCAGTTCTTCTGAATAAGGTAACTGCATAGGAGCCTCCTTTCTGTCCGTGTTTGAAGTGCAAATCCTACGAACTTTTATTTCATCCAGGCGGCTATCCGCCCTGGTGCTCCGACAACGGTTATGTTATCCCCGGGATTTGAATAATCATATTAACATCCACCGCAATCTCTACTTCAGAATACTCTCTTGTTGTTATGTTGGCATTATACATCAGTTATTCTTTTGATGTAAAGGAGTGGGGTGTGTTTACTTAATTTTTGTTTATCCTTCAAAATATCATAATTGCAATTGCATATCGACATCAGATTTAAAACCGTTTATTATCTTAAGAAGCAGATTGCTCAACTACGTTTTCAGATGTTTCCTGCGGGTCATAATTGACATGTATCAGGGTCTGAGAATCTGCTTTTTAATGTGTGTAAATACGATATCTCTCATTCCCTGGTACTCCCTCTGGATGAGCCGGACAAGTTTTATTTTCAAAGCTATAATGTATGCACGAAAAGCACACAGGAATTTTTATCATCTTTCTGAACCTCTACATATTTATTGGCCAGCACTGTTACATCTTTATTTATCATACTGATGTTGTCGGGATTGGTTGACACATTTTTCTCAAGAGCATCATGAAATATGCTGCTATACTCAGAGAATCATACTCATTGGATATCATATTTTTATGTATATAAGCTTTCTGCTCACATGCCTCTTGCGAGGCATGACTGAATACTTCCATTTCTGCAGCAAGATGCTAAAAAGTTTCTACTCACATGCCTCTTGCGAGCATGACCAAGTGGTAGCGATGTTCCGAAAGCTATATCAAAAGTTTCTACTCACATGCCTCTTGCGAGGCATGACCAGATTAAATATATATCTGCTACGGATGCCGAAAGTTTCTACTCACATGCCTCTTGCGAGGCATGACCAGCAACGGCACGAACGAAACCCGAAACGAGATAGGTTTCTACTCACATGCCTCTTGCGAGGCATGACTGAAACAAGTGTAACTACCCAGTTAGAAATTCTTCGTTTCTACTCACATGCCTCTTGCGAGGCATGACTGATGATGCGGTTCTTAATCCCTCACGTAAATTGTTTCTACTCACATGCCTCTTGCGAGGTATGACACAAAACCACTTTCTGAACACATATATATAGTAGTTTCTACTCACATGCCTCTTGCGAGGCATGACTATATCTTCAAGCCTTGCCCTTAAAGCATTCTGGTTTCTACTCACATGCCTCTTGCGAGGCATGACTCGGAAAACTGCTTTTTGTTGTTATCCAAACGGGTTTCTACTCACATGCCTCTTGCGAGGCATGACCGTACAGGCGGTCATCAATGTGGTGGTAATTATCGTTTCTACTCACATGCCTCTTGCGAGGCATGACGTTTGACAAAATCCTTTTTCTTAGGCAGTGGAGGTTTCTACTCACATGCCTCTTGCGAGGCATGACCTTGCAGGACTTAGAGAGATTGTCCACGCACGCGTTTCTACTCACATGCCTCTTGCGAGGCATGACGATTATTAGAACCTTTGTTAGCAAAACCTGAGGGAAGTTTCTACTCACATGCCTCTTGCGAGACATGACTGCATTAGGATTTGCATTTTTCTGTACAAAAGAAAGTTTCTACTCACATGCCTCTTGCGAGACATGACCAATGGACAGGACAAACACAAGGATGTCCGTAGGGTTTCTACTCACATGCCTCTTGCGAGACATGACCAACTTCATTTTCAATTCAAGGATTCCATCTGAGTTTCTACTCACATGCCTCTTGCGAGACATGACGACGGAGAAGGAACTGGATGCGTATAACTTTTACGTTTCTACTCACATGCCTCTTGCGAGACATGACGATTATGATTTTTTGCTACAATCGGTTGACATAAGTTTCTACTCACATGCCTCTTGCGAGACATGACCGTATTGCATTTATATAATACGGAAACAAATAAGTTTCTACTCACATGCCTCTTGCGAGACATGACGGCACGGACGGCAAGAAACCCAGTTCTACACGTGTTTCTACTCACATGCCTCTTGCGAGACATGACACATCCAACATTTACTCAAAATTGGGTGACTGTAGTTTCTACTCACATGCCTCTTGCGAGACATGACCTTAACACAATATCAATCACGCCACCCGAACACAACGTTTCTACTCACATGCCTCTTGCGAGACATGACATAATGAAGATTAGTTGCGTTGACGCAACAGAAGTTTCTACTCACATGCCTCTTGCGAGACATGACGTTGTCCGGATTAAAAAAGGATTCCGGATCTTTCGTTTCTACTCACATGCCTCTTGCGAGACATGACAAATTCAGTCCCAAAGATACTTAGAGGGCAAAAGTTTCTACTCACATGCCTCTTGCGAGACATGACGGCGCTATAAATATATCGAAATACTCCGGGTAAGAGTTTCTACTCACATGCCTCTTGCGAGACATGACGTTTTTTAAGTAAAAACATCCCCATAACAGGTAACGTTTCTACTCACATGCCTCTTGCGAGACATGACAATTTCCGCTCTCCCCTCTTTCGTAGTCCATGGTTTCTACTCACATGCCTCTTGCGAGACATGACGTTGATTTTTCGTCAATGTCATATGTTTCACAAAGTTTCTACTCACATGCCTCTTGCGAGACATGACTTAGAAAACGCCCCGATCGCCTTCGATACTCCCGGTTTCTACTCACATGCCTCTTGCGAGACATGACTGCTTCTGCTGACTTCAAAACGTCCAGTTTTTCAGGTTTCTACTCACATGCCTCTTGCGAGACATGACCTGAAGTTGCTAAGCGCATGCAGTATTTCTTACAGTTTCTACTCACATGCCTCTTGCGAGACATGACTTAGTTGACGGGAAATTGATGTGTATTGTATCGAGTTTCTACTCACATGCCTCTTGCGAGACATGACTATCAACACAAATTGTTGCGTTAACGCAACAGAGTTTCTACTCACATGCCTCTTGCGAGACATGACCTATTGACATTGATTTAGGAATGATTGATGTAAGTTTCTACTCACATGCCTCTTGCGAGACATGACCCGACAATCCTGACGCGAACGACAAAGACAAACGTTTCTACTCACATGCCTCTTGCGAGACATGACCGAAAGAGTTTTTGCACTTAGATGTTCACTCTGGTTTCTACTCACATGCCTCTTGCGAGACATGACACAATATTTTGACGATATGTCAACAGTAATTGAAGTTTCTACTCACATGCCTCTTGCGAGACATGACGGGTATTCATGGGGCATTCAGATTACAATGTGACAGTTTCTACTCACATGCCTCTTGCGAGACATGACTTGGGGCATACATATATTCGTATGCAAAAAATGGTTTCTACTCACATGCCTCTTGCGAGACATGACAACGACATGAAGGAAGCAAACACCCAGCATAAAGTTTCTACTCACATGCCTCTTGCGAGACATGACGAAATTGTTTGAACGATACCGCATTCCGGTTTTCGTTTCTACTCACATGCCTCTTGCGAGACATGACACATAGAATACAATAACCGATTGTTAGAATTGGGTTTCTACTCACATGCCTCTTGCGAGACATGACGGTGATATTATCAACAAAATAATATCGGCCATTAAGTTTCTACTCACATGCCTCTTGCGAGACATGACATGAATGATGACCGTCATTTCCGGAGAAATGTTAGTTTCTACTCACATGCCTCTTGCGAGACATGACGGCATTGCAGAAATTATGCACCATGTTGGAAAAGGTTTCTACTCACATGCCTCTTGCGAGACATGACACCAACCGTTTTTAGGATAAAACGGTTCTTTGTGTTTCTACTCACATGCCTCTTGCGAGACATGACTAACACAATATCAAACACACCACCCGAACACAACGTTTCTACTCACATGCCTCTTGCGAGACATGACTGAAGTTGCTAAGCGTATGCAGTATTTCTTGCAGTTTCTACTCACATGCCTCTTGCGAGACATGACGGAAAACAACATGGAAAACATTTTTAATCTTTTTCGTTTCTACTCACATGCCTCTTGCGAGACATGACCCGTAACGCCAATATCAGATATTGAATAGCGGTGTTTCTACTCACATGCCTCTTGCGAGACATGACCAAAATTGCGTGTTGAAAATATCGGGCAAATATAGTTTCTACTCACATGCCTCTTGCGAGACATGACTAAAATCACCTACACCGTTTTTAATGGCACAAACCGTTTCTACTCACATGCCTCTTGCGAGACATGACATCGGTGAAAGTGTTTTATCAACCGACGCAAACAGTTTCTACTCACATGCCTCTTGCGAGACATGACGTGCCGGCGTATCTTTAGCCGGCGCGTCAAGCGTTGGTTTCTACTCACATGCCTCTTGCGAGACATGACGATTTTATGAATAATGTTATAAAAATAAAATATAGTTTCTACTCACATGCCTCTTGCGAGACATGACAGAAACGGGATTGACCGAAAGCAACAATTTTTATGTTTCTACTCACATGCCTCTTGCGAGACATGACCTTTCCGCTTTTTCCTTAAACTTCTTGTTATGATGTTTCTACTCACATGCCTCTTGCGAGACATGACTTGGTGTGCCGGACACGGTACACCGCATCCGGCGTTTCTACTCACATGCCTCTTGCGAGACATGACCCGTATGGGTGCCTTTTGTGTTCGTATCCGTATGTTTCTACTCACATGCCTCTTGCGAGACATGACGCCAATTTGACCGCATTATCTGAATACATGTTAAGTTTCTACTCACATGCCTCTTGCGAGACATGACATGTTTTAATGTCCCATAAATCGGACATTAAAAGTTTCTACTCACATGCCTCTTGCGAGACATGACTTCTAAACAAAAAAGGACCTTACCAAATTGGTGTTTCTACTCACATGCCTCTTGCGAGACATGACTGGAAAACAAGGCATATTATTATTTATTGATTGGTTTCTACTCACATGCCTCTTGCGAGACATGACGAAACCGAACCACCCAGGACGATAGGGAATTTTTGTTTCTACTCACATGCCTCTTGCGAGACATGACAAATAGGGATATTTTTGTCTCATAGTCCAAAAAAGTTTCTACTCACATGCCTCTTGCGAGACATGACGATAGAATGATACGGGAAAATCGTATCTTGTATCGTTTCTACTCACATGCCTCTTGCGAGACATGACAGCGCCATGATAGGGTCATCCATGATGTCCGCAGTTTCTACTCACATGCCTCTTGCGAGACATGACTATCTGCAATATGCTGCGCTAAATCTTTCAAAAGTTTCTACTCACATGCCTCTTGCGAGACATGACAGGCCACAAAGACCGCAGTTCATCTGTTGACCGGTTTCTACTCACATGCCTCTTGCGAGACATGACACCACCGATTTTGCTATTCCCTACAATGGGACCGGTTTCTACTCACATGCCTCTTGCGAGACATGACGTATTTGGCACGAATTGGGAGGTGCATTTTTCCGTTTCTACTCACATGCCTCTTGCGAGACATGACATTTTTGTCCCTTTTTCCGTGGTAAAAATATCGGTTTCTACTCACATGCCTCTTGCGAGACATGACGTTTTTAAGCGGAAGTCCTGCTTAAACTTTACCGTTTCTACTCACATGCCTCTTGCGAGACATGACCGCAATATTTTGTGTTTTCTTTGCAATCATGCCACCATATACAAGGGACAGACTTTTTAGCAAATATATATTTATGTTTTTTTCTAACAAAATTTCTTTGCCTGGGGGCGAACCCGGTATTGTTTTTTAATCACCTGAGGTTCGCATGCAAAAATCAGATAATAATTACGCCTTCCGGGTTATAGGTTGGCTTTGCGCCGATATGCTCAACCCGGTGCTCCCAATTATTGCCTAAATAATAAAAGCGCAGACTGTCCTGCTTTTCATCAATCAATTTCAGCAGACGGTCTTTTGTTTTTAAGAAGGTCGAATAATCCAAATTCATCTCGAATACAGAATTCTGAACTCTCTGACCATGATTTTGGCATTCTTTCGCCACCTTTCGCAGCCGATTTTTACCGGCTGCATCCATCGTGCTTACATCGTAACTCACTAAAACCATCATCGCAATTCACCTATTTGATTAAAAGTGCAGGATACTCGGGAATGTCACCGCGCACATACTTTGCAAGCAGATTGCACTGCACATATGGCAGTAACCCCAAGGGAATTTTCTGCTTTATGTACGGATGCAAAAAGTCAGTTCGTTTTTTCTCCTGCCATTTGGTCAAAACTTTTCTTCTGCCATCTTCGTTCAGCCAGACCGCACCGGATATCTGTTTGTCAAAGTCATCCGCATCCACTATCTGTAAATTAATAAGTGTTAAAACAAAGCGCTCCGCTATATACCGCGCTTCCTCCACCAAATCACATGCCAGAGAACTTCTTCCGCTCCGGAGCGCATGACAAAATCCAATATAGCTGTCCAGACCTACAGTTTCCAGAGCGGATGCATATTCATTTGTCAGTAGTGTATACACGAACGACAATAAAGCATTTACTTCATCCAACGGTGGATGCTTTGTCCTGACAGAAAACATAAGAGACGTCTGTTTACTCGTAATAAGGTCATCAAAAACAGAAAAGTATGCCTGTGCACAATTTCCCTCAATACCAAGTATGGACTCTATGCTTTTCGCCTGAAGAACATTTTCTATTCCCGTATCTATCATTACCATTGCCTGACGTATTTCTTCCTTTTCTCTTAGGGAAGGATTATCATGTAATGACCTGCGGATTAACTGAATGGTGTTGCTGAATTTGGCAGCCATGGTATTTCTTGCCAGAGTAATTCCGTCTTCCCGGAATTTATCAATCTGCGCAACTCTCAGAAAAACATTGCCTTTCGTTTCCCCACATACCTTCGCCAGGAATTTTCCCTGTGGGGAAAGAAAACTGAGCGCAACTGTATTTTGCACACATTTTCCCATAAGAGCCGGAGAACATCCCACATAATTAAAACAGACAATGCTCTCTATATTATCAAAAGGTATCCGCAGTTTTTCTTCTCCGTCTATTCTGCAGACGAAATTTTCTCCGTCCAGGGCAAGATAAGCATGTTCATTTGTAATATAAAGAGTATTCAACAGCTTTCTCATTTATTTTCCTCTGTTTCGTATAACACATCCTCATCATTCTCTTGAAGACGAATTTTATTTAAGGAATCCAGAAAACTTACCGGCTTTTTCTTCATAGGCATGCATACTTCTTTCAGGGAACAGCCATTGCAGTTTTGTCCTACACGTATTTCCGGTATTGCTCCGCTATCAAGCCGCTCCCGCATTTCCTCCAAAACCTGCAGCAGCCTTTTATTACACTCCTGAAATTGTTCTTTTACCGGAAGTTTCACCCGTTTTTTCACATCTGCATAGTATAAAACCGCATCACTATCACAGCCAAATACATAATCCACACACAGCTTCTGTGTAAAGATCTGCATAAAGTCCTCTTCATGGTAATCCTTATTTTTCGGTTTTGTTGGTTTATATTCTACAATACACAGATTATATTTACCGGGGAGCCCGGAAATCGGTACTCCGTTCTTGCTTTCCGTCAGCTCTATACAATCTGTTACCCCATATAAATTATACTTGGGAAGATTGTTGAACACCTTCACAGAAGTAAATACCTTCTTTCCGTTCGCCGTATAATGCTTATCCGGATTATGTACCCGTTCATGCAGTAAATTAGCCTTTGTAACAAAAACATTTTCACTCCACGCACAATCAATTTCCAGAAGACCCCAGCGATGTGGACAGTATAAAAAATGCTGAACGGACCTGATAGCTATTTCCCTGTCCGTCATTTAAATTTTCTCCAGTAACGTTACTCCGTCCGGCATCTCCTTATCTACGCATATTTCGTAATCGGAAAAGCTTCTCGGAGCTAAATCAAAATGTTCCGTAATTCTGATTTTATCGAACAAAATATGAGAAGGACAATTTCCCAATACATTACTATGCTTAAACACATAAAGCTTTCTCATACACATTTTTCCGCGGGCTGCGCTATGGTCATTTTCAAACATATTGACAATGGCATCCCATAACAAATTCAAATCTTCCTCTGAAAGATTGGTTACCTTGTTTGCCAAAGCCGCCGAAACATATCCTTCTGCTTTATATAATGCATACGGAACAACGCTCTTCTTTCCCATTTCCGTATCACCTGTTTCGCTTCTTTCCTCCGTAGTTCTTGCCTGTCTGGTAATAGTAACCTCCTGAATATTGATAGGAGAAATACTTCTGGCAAAATTAATCTGCACCGGTCCTCTGACGATACCGCAAGGGTCATCGCCGGTTGACATTACCGCACCGAATGCCCTTACGTCAAAATAGGTACGGCACATATAATCTCTTGCCTTCTTCACGTCATCTGCGTTTTTGTTTTTGTCCTTGTTGTGGGCAATGCCCTCTGCATCATAGGCTGCGGCAAACTTTGCATTCAGGGATTTATCCGGTTTTACCAGAATATTGTAACCCGGCTCCCCTTCCTTGCATAATTCAACGTAATTTCTGATTTTACGCTTTAAGCATACATCCGTTACATATCCCAATCCGGACTCCGCATCTATTCTGGGAGCATTTCCCGCATCAGGGTCTCCGTTGGGATTTCCGTTTTCCACATCAAAAATCATTACAAAATCATATCTGTTTTCCAGTGCCATACTATTTTTCCTCCTCTACTTTGTCTGTGTTTTTCTTATAATAACTTTGCCATTGCTGGTAGTAGCCAATTTCGAATCTTCCCTGCTCCTGTAAGGATAATCTCTTAGGAAATTCTTCCTGCAACTTGTCCGTTATTTCTCCAATCTGCTTATTGTAAAAAACCGGATGTTTTGCTTTTTTCAGATGGTTCTGTGATAACCTGATTAATTTGGGAAATATCAGTTCCGGAGTCATGGATGCCGATGAAAAATAGGTATCCTTGATAGTTCGATTTAATTTCCCCAAGGCATCCTGCTGCAGAGCTTCCAGAACTGCAAAAAGCCTTCCACACAAATACGCCTGATTGGTGCTTTCTTCATTTAATGCCATTGTGATTTGTTCCTCCTTATTTTTGTTATTTCTATTGATACAGGTTTTCAGAATACCTGCTCTTACCTCTCCAATATACAAATCCGTTCTTATTCTTCTGACTATGGTATCCAGCAGTGTATAAGGGCAATCGGTATTGTATAAAATAGATTCAAATAATTTTGCCATCATGGCAGAGTCTACTTTTTTATCGGAACTCTTCGGTGATACAAGTTCTTTCTTTATTTTGTACATATACACTCGTTCGCCATGCTCCGCGACCTGCATATCCCGCTGAAATTTTGCAATATTTCCAAGAATTTCTCCATACTTCTTTCGATAAATAAATTTAACAGCCACTCTTGAAGAATTCGGTTTCAAACCGACCATGTAAAAATCCGCATTTGGGTCAATATTTTCAAAAGACAGCAGGATCTTATCTGTAACAGCTGCATTTCCGGCATCTTCTAAAACCTGCCGCAGCAGTAAATTCGTCTGTTCTGCCGAAACCCCATCGGTACCCTGCTTCTCTCCAAACAGCATGGCATTCAGAATATCCTCACTGTTTTCGCTGGCATTCATAGCCCAGAAAACAACCGTCATATCATCAATAAGGGCTTTATGCCTTTGAGAACTTAACAGATAATTCAATGCCTCGGTATACTTTTTCATGGCAGTTTTGGAAATATTGCTGTTATATGCCTGTTCCGTCCCATAAGAGCTTTCCGACGCATTATTGAACCCTATTAACACAGAGCCTGTTGCCGCCCCACCGGCTATTCCCTTTATCTTTTTATGAACTCTTTCTATTTCTGTTGTTTCACCGGTAATGCTGCACTGGGCTATCCAGGGTTTTTCCCCCTCTTCTGATTTGTCTGTTCTCTCCCATTTCTCCTTCAGTGCCGTATCCTGATGCAGCAGTAAATCCGGTCTTCCCTTTAGACAGAAAATATAATTTGATTTAGAATAATCTTTTCCGAGCCTCAGTAAGCTTTCATTATGTATTTCCTGTTCCGGTACCCAGTTTTCCAAAAAACATCGGTAGGCATTCACCACCGGTGAATCAATATCCTTTATAAATTCCAGATTACTTTTTACCAGTTCCATATGGGATTTTTTTGCTTTATCCGTTTTGTCCGCCGGTGACAGTGCATCGTCGGCATAATTTAAGCCGAACAGATACAATGGTCTATGTTCTACCACATTGGCTTCAATGCCAGGCTTCTCCGTTCGCTCCGGCATCAGTTCTTCTCTTGGAACCGCTTTTTCTTTTATTTTGTCCTTACCGGCCGGAACTTTTTCTATCTTCTGATAGCTGGAAATCGTATCAATTTTCCCATCCTGCGTCAGGTGCACCAGATAATGTATTTTTACCTTGCTGTATCCTTCGGGTGTGACTTTTCCGGCTGCCGCTAACATATCAAAGTATTCACATAGTGCCTGTATCAACATTGTTTTTCTCCTTTCCTGATTGTTAATCTTATGCCTTTGTCATTGTCAGGTATTTATTCACATCAATGACACCGGAAACCATATGCGGACGATAATACTCCGTTGTGGCTTTGTCTGAAAATTTAGGGCTGTCCCAGTCGCCGTTCTGAGGTATCCCGCCATCCTTAAAATTAACCCGGTAGACCATAAATCCCAAATCTGTATCACCCATATCAAGAATGGCATTGCTGATAAGATTTGTATCGAATTCATCCACCGGCTCCAGCCTTTTTACGGAAAATTCGCTGCAGCCAAGGCAAGGGGTACGAAAATACTGTCCATTTTCCAAACGCCTTTTGATTATGTTATAATGCTTGTTTTCCGCATCGTCCTCTCTCTCATTTTTTATGCCGGTCAGTTCAAAATGAAATTCTATACCGTATTTTACATTTTTCAGAACCATGGACGCCCTCTGGCTTCTTCTGGCCACGGTATAAATACAGGGGTCTGCCTCTTTTCCATTCATCTGATTTTTCACGGCACTGTATAATACCTTATCCTTCACCTCGTTGCGGCGAATATTGGCAAATTCAATCGGATGAAATACCACAATCTTGTCGATAACATACCTTATTGCCGGCTTCCAGTAGATGCTTTTCAGCATGCCTTCCAGGGCTCCCGGGGTAGGCACATCATAGCTTACTCTTTCCGTCTTGAATTCCGGACGGGTAAAGCATGCATAATCGCCTTCTACCATAATCTTAAAACCGTAACTCATATTAATTCACCTTGCCTTTCCGTAATCTGCTGATTTGCGTGTATTTTGCACACTGTCCTCTATTTCATAGTTCATGCATTTTATTTACTACAGAATGTAATCCTTTGCTTCAAACGTTATTCCCGTTTCCCTGTTGTAATAGTCTGTATTGGTCAGAAACCAGATTCCGGTGCCGAAATCCTCCACCACATGCTGTTTATATAAATCCTCAAATTCTTTTCTGCTGACAGAACATACATAACGCTGGACTGCCCGGACATTTCCTTTTCCTGTTCGTTTAATACTTTCCATAATCTGTCTGCATGTTTCATCCTGCGGAACCACTACCGATACGGTATTTTCCGACTCCACTATCTTAAACTGCTCCGCGTATTCCCTGAAAGGAATACTCCGAAAATCCATACTTCCAAGTGTATCTTCCGCAAAGCGATGCATGGCATACTTCTGAATATCTTCAGAATGAACATAATAATAGCGGTTGTAATATTCCAGAATGCTCTCCGTACAGGAAATATCCTCATATTCATCCAGCAAACCAAGTGTCAAACTGCTTCTTTCATCCGGCTCCGGCGCACTTCTGCCCGACAATTCTTCATATTTGAAAATATGTACAACCGCATCCTTCCTTTTTCCTTCCCGGTTGCACCGTCCGCCCGCTTGCAGAATACTGTCAAGTCCGGTCAATTCCCGATATACAGTCATAAAATCGAAGTCCACACCTGCTTCTACCAGAGAAGTTGCAAAAACCCTTATTTTTCTGTTTTCGGGTACTGCTTCTCCATTGGGGAAGTCCTTTTCCAACTGCAGCAGTTCTTTCTTTATACGGTTAATGCAGTTTTCTCTGTCCCATGCCGTCATATAAGTGGATAAATGATACTTATTCCCCTTTTCCATTTCATACAATTCTCTTGCCGTTTTCTTTTTATTAACGATAACCAATATGGAGGCTTCCTTCTGTATGCTTTTCAAAAGTCCTTCCGCGGATAAGTATTTCTCATATTGATAGGTGCATTTTCTGAATTTTCCAAACAGGGATTTGTCTTCTATTAAATTACATATTTTATTTTCCTTCATTGCATAAAGACTGAAGAGTTTTTCAAAATCCGGCATGGTAGCTGTCAGAAACATAGCCTCACTGTTTAGATATTTTGTGATATATGACACAGCCTGCAGACACGGCTGCAGATAATTTCTGGGCATGAGATGTGCCTCATCAAATATCAATATACTGTCCGCCATATTGTGCATTTTCCGGAGTTTTCCACGCCTATTGCTATTAACCGACTCAAAAAACTGAACCGCCGTAGTAACAATAAAGGGGGCATCCCAGTTTTCTACGGCATGCTTTGCCTCTCTGCGGTAATCTTCCTCCAGGTCTTCATTTTCCTCATAAGAAAATGTGGACTGATGCCGGAGTATTTCCAGTGAATTTCCAAAAATATCTGTAAAAACCTGAACACTCTGGTCAATAATGGCGTTAAACGGAAATATGTAGATAATGCGTTTTTTCTGCTTCTTAATTGCCCTTTCCAAAGCTGCCTTGACACTACACAATGTTTTTCCGCTTCCGGTCGGCATATTCATAAGATACACTTCCGCATCATCGTCTATTTTCCGAAAAACCTGCGCCTGTATGGCAGCCCTGCTTTTTTGTAATTCCGTTTCACATATAAAAGATTGAAATTTATGCTCTACCAGATGCAATGCCTTTTCAAAATCGGCATGTAGCCCCCGGTATTCCTCCTCCCCACAGAAATGAGCAGTGTCATTCCAATCCGCATCTACCAGACAGGAATATGCATATCTCGTCCAAAATGCAAATTGGTCCACAATTTTAGGAAGGTTCTTATCGCAGTGACTGATTAAAAAATTTATGTAAGAAGCTGCGTCCAGTTTTTCAATTTCGATTTCCTTTTTGTAAGCACTGTAGTCCTCATTTTCCTTATGCAGCCGCCCGTTCAGTGTCATAGTGCCGGAATTGTCTAAAAAGCTACCTCCGTCCGGCAATCCCCCATGATGCCCGGCAATACAATATGCCATAAGATAAGCTAATAAATTTTTATCATATAAATTCCATGCTTCTTTCGCACCGCAAATAGAATGCTCCACCTGAATATTTTCCCCGTCAATCCGTCTTTGCCATGAAGCCTGGTATTTTCCGCAGTCATGTAGAAGCCCCATCTGATAAAGCACCCCTGACAGGGCAGGAATTCCATACGATTGGGCTAATTGTGCCGTTCCTACGGCATGTTCTTTTATGGTTTGTATTTCTTTTGTTTGCTCATTGATATGTGCTTTATAAATCCTGATCAACTCGGTATCTCCCCTCCCAATCTACAGGTATACTATTCTTTCTGAAAAATATTATTAAATCCCAGTATACACAAAAGGTGTCCCATAAAACTCCCTTTTAACCGCATTTTTAGTATTTCCTGAATTATTTACATTTTTCTTGCTATTTTTAATCTGATTACTTTTATTTGAACACTTAAGTAATTGGTTTTTATGCATTGCTTTTTGATTATGTTTTCATGTCTTGTCTGCTTTACATAACATTATCATATTCTTCATTTTAAATCCAGTACTTTTTTCTTTATTTTATATAGTGTACCTATTAGGACAAATTATATATTCTAAACAAATACAAAAGGAGCCGGTCAACAAATTTCTTTGTTACCGACTCCTCTTCTTTCTTCACTATATGAAATAGTTTCTACTCACGCAACTGCGACATTAAAATTTTATCGAAGTTATCATACTTCTTCTACATACTGAAATGACTGGGGCGCATTACTTATACCATAATCTCTTAATTCTTTAGGTTCACTGTATTGTATGACATTTTTTAGCTTATAAGCAACTGCCTGATTTTTATTTATATAATATTTGTCAAAAAAAGTTTTATCAATACCAGATTTTTTTTGTGTTATCTTCCAAATCACTTCTGGATTATCAACTAAAACATCGTCAACTTCTGCTTCACCCACAACCTTCATTACAGGATTTGTAGAATAAATAAAAATCTTATCTACATGTCTTTTACAGGGTTTTTTCCTAAACTCATACCATTTTGTTCCATTCAGTATATTTTCTACATGATTGGGATTAATAGACAATAGTATCGCACACATCGTTTCCACTCCATTTCATTTTCACAACATATATATTATACCTAAGTCTATACGTTTTTGCAATCTCTTTTCGAACGCAAGTTCTATTTGAGTAATATTCTTTCTAGTCCTCCCTTTCTCATAATATTAAAAAATTGTTCGTTAGTAAGTTCAAAAAAACCCCAATATTGACCTCGATCCAAACCAATTTCCTCAATTAGGTCATGGCGGACGATTCTCTTCTCAAAAGCACCATTATAAGTCATTTTAATTGCCTTACAACCACCCTTTTGATACCATTTCCATAAATCACTTCTATCAAATACACTATACTTACTTGCATAATTATAAAATTCATCAAAAGAGTTAAATTCATTCTGCCCCTTTACGTCTTCTACCACACATACTGATGTAGCAACGGCAGTATACTCCGCGTTTCTTCCAATCTCGGCAGTTCTATAAAGTATCACAATATCCCCATATTTTAAATCTTCTACATGATTCATTGTACATACATAAATTTTATGAACAGAATTCGTATATGATACATCTGTTATGATATTTTTATTTTCAGTCTTTAATATAGAATCTGGAAACATAACCGAATGGTAGCGGGGATATATGCTTAATAAATATTTCTTTGCAACACTTGTATCAATAAAAGGAAAATCTTTATTGATGTTTCCCGTGATGGTCTTCATTTGTTTTAAATATACATTTTCTTTATGACTTCCTTCCCCCTTTGTTCCGTAAAATTCAAACCCAAATTCCTGAATCAAATTAATAAGAGAACTATGTTTTTCAAAAATAGTAACATAGCACACATCTGCATTTTCCATTATGGCATGGTCCATAATAACATTGATAAACTGTTCCCCCATCTTAGTACCATGTGCATCAATCTTAAATGTTCCTACCTTCAATATTCGATCTGCGCAAATATTGGGGGTTACATCCGTAACACAGTGCTCTTCTACTTTTAAATACAAAAAACCTCTAACCTGATTATTCTCATATTGCACATAGGCATCCTTATTGCTCTTTCCTCTAAACCAATCATCAAATTTCGGATAGTCTCTTCTTAATGACTGAAAGAAAGGATCTTGTAAATCAATTTCTGAGAATTTTTTCTTAATTACATTATTCATTAATACCCCCTCCTATACTACTTAATAGTGTTTTAAACTGTTCCCCCGTATAGTTATGTGATATTACTTTATATTTAATATGAAATTTATTTTGTAATTCACATGCGTACATGTACTCTTCATCTTGCATCTCTCTAAGATCTTTTACATTTATTTTTTCTGCATCCCTATCATTTATTCTTTGAGAAATCACAATTGGATCATCCTGTAAAAGCACAATACCATTTATTCCTGTATCCACGAAAAAATACTCCGGAATACGCTCTACTTTTCCCTCGGCATTAAATACGCATAAATGCCCATCAATTATAAAATCTTTTGTACTATGTAATTTTTCTTTTTTTATTGCCTCAATTAATATATCTTGATTATTATTCACATTACATACTTTTTTATAACCTGCATCTGTCGGCGATTTATATCTTTCAATTAGTTTACTAGCCGAATACACATTATACTCCTCTATATTTTTCTTAACCTGTTCTAAGAAAAAACCTTTTCCAACACCATGTACTCCCGAAAACAATATTACTTTCATAGTTCCCCCTTTCATATATATTCATTGTATAGCAATGCTTTTTATTTTTGCAATAATATATTTAACTTTTTATACCAACAAATATTGCAATATTGACAGAAAATATATAAAAACATTTTCACCTTTTATTCATATACCTCTCAACCACATTTTCAAGGAGATAGAAATATAAGGTTTATGACAGCATCACAATATGTGCTTAACGAATTATTATATATTATTTGTAATGCGGAACAACTTTATCTCAGGTAGTACTTCAAGGTATCTTGCTTGAACGTCCAATACTAAGCTGCTCTCTGTGTATACATACTATAAGAAAGCTTTCTTAAGATGCATTGATTTGTACTTATAATAACGTGATTGATTTATAAAATTATAACATCATAAATCAGATTGTGTGCTATTTTTTGCCAATGATTCATACTCAAAATTTGTCAATTCGGATATTAAAAAGTCATCATTCATTAATTTTATAAAGGCTTCTTTGGATTTTTTAGTATCTAAAACAAACCTGTCCCCCTCCGACTTTATTGGATGTTTTTTAAAATAACTGTGTTTTTTTGTAAAGTCTACAATTGTCTTATTGGGAATTACTCCTAACACTTTTGAATCTTTGTATATTCTCGTTAGTTTTCTTGCAAAAGTAACATTTTCCAATTCATCCTCTAACACCTCCACATTTTCCAAAATATTTATAGCAGATATTTTCTCTATACTCTTCTTGGCTTCATTGGTTATTAGGGTGTGAAATGAACATATCTTTTCCATTTTATCTATATCTGAAATATAAATAATATCCTCCAAAAGACAAAATTGAAAATTAAAATCAACTCTGAGAATATCTGAATCCACTTTTTTTAATCTGTTTTTATGGCGCACTGGGGATAGCATACATTTGTCTCTTTTTAAAAGTGAAATAGGATACTGTTGCTTATATAGAATAATGTTTCGATCAGCATTACCTATAACTGTAATAAAAGCTACTATTTCATCTAATGAATCTTCTTCAAAATTGAATACTTCTATTTCATGCTCATCCATCGAAACTCTTTTCATTAATTTCATTTCTTCTGGTAATTCATCCAAATCATAATAATATAATGCATTTTTCCTTTCATCCGCAGATGAGAGCTTTAATACTTCGTCCGAACAAATATAAGACTCAAAACTGTTTGCAACCACCGTGGTAAATCCACATAACATTTCCTCTGAGGTCGTATCACTTGTATCTGTTTCATCTGCTATATTTACTAATTTTATAATTCTTGAATCATTCTTTTTTAATACAGCATAAACCTCAATTCCATTTTTTTGATTTAAAATTTGTTCTACTTTTTCCTTTACTTCTGCTATGTACATTATTTTACCCTCCTAACAAAATAAACATTATCGCTTAAACTCATATATTTTATAGTATCGTTTGCTTTCAGTTTTCCCTTTACAATGACCACCCCATTCTTAAAGGCACGGTTATTTTTACACCTAACGGAATAAACATTAAATCCCATTAAAACAAGTGAGGGATTAGTGTAATACAAATTTGTCTTGACAAATATACATCCAATAATAATTATTACAGCAAATAGCACAAAGATCTCTCTTTCTGTATCCATGGGAAAACACACTAAAGGTATTATATATGTTGCTAAAAAAGATAAATTTTCATAATTAACACTCTCACAATCTTCTATTTCGACTGGAAGCCTTTTTGCATTTTTTAGATAATCCTTAAAATACACGTACCCTATTAACCCGGCAAAAATAAAAAAAATACAAATCCAAGAAAAAACATTTGCACAAAAGAAATTTTTCCATGCGTTCAACCCCATTTTCTTATTTATCATGGAAACATCCATTTTTAAAACAATCAACATAAACATAAGTATCCACAATGATATACAATATAAACTTAACTTAAGCAAAACTATGCCTTTATCTTCACTTCTCATGTAAACTCCTTTTTCTATAGAATTATTTCCTAAGACTCTTCATATTTCTTAGATTTATCCATGTTAGTATTTTTATCTTATTGATATTATCATGTTTTATGTTTTCCGTCAATTTTCACCCTAATTTTATATATTCCGACTTATCGCGTAATCCGACAAAAAAGCCGTACAATAACAGAGTATAATTTAAAATCAAAAACCGGTACAACATTTCTGTCATACCGGCTTAAGCCTCTCTTTTTACTTCTCTTTACTTCACCAGCACTTCTTTTACCTCATTGTGGTAAGGCAGGACGACGGTAAAGTCGTTGTTTTCTGCCACGCGAAGCAGGTCGCCTCTGCTCTGGTGGTGGGGGTACAGAAACTTCGCTGCTTTTCCTTCGGCGAGCAGTTTTTCCGGCAGCTTGCCGGGTCTGACCCTGCCGGTGACGATTACTCTTGCTCCGGCGGCTACTTCCTTTTCCACGAAAGCAGTGTTGTAAGGCTTCAAAAGGTGCGTGTCCGCAAGCAGCAGAATATCATAATCCGGCTGTACGGCATCCTCTCTGGAGAAATCCACACATTCCCCGGAAAGCCGCTCCAGTAATCCACATAATTTGTCGTAGGTATCCTCGCAGAACCAGGCTCTGTCCTTCAGGCAGCGCAGGCTTTCCCTTACGAAGGCAGCGTCCACCATGACTTTTTTATCCGGAAATTCCTTTTCCAGCAGGGCAAACATCTCCATGCCGCGACCGTATTTGGGTACCGGGAAAATGACCCGTCTCGCCTCCTGCAGATATTTATCCGTCTGTGCAAGCATGTCCTCACGAAGTTCGGCGGCACTCTTGTCCGTTTCATAATGGGCACAATCCACAATGGCAAGCTCCGCTTTCTTTCCTCTTGCCGCATCGCAGGCATAGGCAAGGGTATCTTCCTGATAGTCACCGCTGAAAAAGCAGGTGCCCAGTGCATCCGTGATGAGAAACCACAGGCCGCCCATGCAGTGGCCGGTTCTACCGAAGGAAACCTGCAAATCCTGCTGCCGGAAAGCCACCGGCTGCTCCATATCCAATGATAAAATGACAACCTTGTCATAGGTTATATCTGAGAGTTCAAACGCCATGGCAGAGGTAACCAGTGTCCCCCGGAAACCTTTTTCCACAAAGTGCATGAATGCACCGCTATGGTCTTTGTGACTGTGCGTCAGAAAAACGTAATCCGTTTTGGCAAGTTCCTCCTCCGTCACATCGGGATAGGGATTGCTGTCGCTGTCCATAATACCGCAATCCACCATATAAAAACGACCTTCTGTACCGTATTCCGTTAAAAAGCAGCTCCGTCCATGTTCTCCGTAACCGCCCTTAGCCAGAAATTTCCTCATAAGCATACAACCTTTCCGGAAGGATTTGGGCATATCCCGTCTGCTGCTCCTTCAAGAACGTAAGATGAAGCAGGCAGAAGGTATCGCCGCCATCTGTTTCCACCTTAACCCGGTACTGGCCGCCTTCAAATGAGGACATCACCACGCGCACCGGAATAGCATTTTTACATTCTTTTTCTACAAAAATACATTCTTCCGGGCGAAATTTCAAGAGCATTTTTTGCCCTTTTTTAACATTTTGAAAACTTTTACAGACAAGCTTCCGGTTTTGCATGCTGACAACGGCACGGTTTTCCCTGTCGCTGCCATCTGCTGCCTGCTCTGCACTTCCAACTTCTGCATCGTCTGCGCTGTCGTCTGCAGTGGCATCCTTTGTATCGTTTTCCACACTTTCCTTACTCTCCGTACTCTCCTGATTGTTTGTGTTTCCGCAGGCTGCCAGTGACAATACCATTGCAGCGTCGGTAAGCATTTCAACTTATTTTTTCTTTTTCATAATTATCCTCTTTTCTGATTTTTACGCACACTTTGCATGTAATGATTTTTGCCTTCTCCTCTTTTGTGTGCATCGGAATCATAATGCTTCCTGCCTGTTTCCGGTCGGGTCTTGATGAAATTTCATATAATTTTGGGAAAATGGCAGGCTGCCGTTGACGATGGTCATCCTTTTGCCTTATACTAAGTACATTATTTGTATTTACAGTCTCATTTTGAGAATATATTTTACTATGCGATACAGCTGACATTTCAACATAAGATGCAGAGGGGGAAAACTGTGAAAATTAAATGTGATTATTGTGATAGTTGGATTAATGATTTTGACGAAACCTGTCCGAACTGCGGAGCAACCAACAGCCACTACGTGAGACAGTCAGACAAGGTTCCTAAAACGATCGAAGAACTGAAGGCATGGGCTAAGGCAATGAATCTGCCGCTTGCCGACATGCGTACTTTTATCGGCGAGGATTACAGAGGTCCGAAGGCCTTCGGTATTTACAAGGACCCGGACGACGGCACTTTTGTGGTTTACAAAAACAAAGCCGACGGCAGCCGTGCGGTCCGCTACAAGGGCAGCGATGAAGCCTATGCGGTAAACGAGCTTTATATGAAAATGAAAGAACGCGTTGCCGACCAGAAAGCCCGTCAGGCAGGCCAGCCGCGTCCGCAGGGGAATACTTCCGGCAACCGGAGCAGCAATGAACCGACCCGAAAAAACAAACTTCAAAACATTATTACGATTATTATCCTGATTGTAGTTGTGCAGCTGGCAATGCCCTCCCTATTTAATTGCGGCGGTTCCGGACCCAGAACCGGTTACTACACCTACGGCAACAACAATTATTATTACTATCACGGCAGCTGGTATGAATGGATGAACGACGCCTGGACTGCTACTACGGTTGCCGACTGGATGAATGATGATTATTCTTCCTATTATGATTCCAACTCTTATGACAGCAGCGCCGATTATGATGACTTCGATGATTCTCCTTACTACGACCCTTCGTATGATGATGACGACACCTGGGATTCCGACAGCAGCTGGGACTCTGACAGCAGTTGGGATTCCGATAGCAGCTGGGACTCCGGCTCCGACGATTGGGGTTCTGACTGGTAAAGAACAGAATTGAAAGACTTGATTTCATGATAAACTAAGATAAAAAAAGCACTCACTATTGATGGTGGGTGCTTTCTTTTCTTTTTGGGGTATTTACCCAGCTTTTGTCGCCGCCATACCCAATCATATTTCTCCTCTTGGGTATACAGACTGACTTCTGTTTCCCTATACCCACACTTTTCGCTTGTTGTGGGTATTTGCATTGCTTTCTGCTTCCCTATACCCACGCTTTTCTTTTGTTGTGGGTATTTGCATTGCTTTCTGCTTCCCTATACCCACACTTTTCTTTTGTTGTGGGTATTTGTTTGATATTTGTCGCCGCTATACCCAATCATGTTCTCTTCTTTGGGTATATAGCTTATTTTCCTCTCTGCTATACCCAAAGCTCTATCTTCTCCTGGGTATAATAGATGCTTTTCTTTTTATAATACCCAATAAAGCTATCTGTCAAACAACTTTACTTCAATCATATTTTCGCTTTGCTTTTATTTCTTAGGCCCGCTGTTGCGTTCCCAAAAGACGCCGTCTTCGTATCCCTGAATGGTTGGGTGCGTTTCTGCCATGGCAAGGCGCTGCTCCGCCCAGACACAATATTGTTCGTTCGTTTCTATATCGATAAAATGACGGCCCAGCTTCTTTGCTGTTACTCCCGCAGTCCCGGAACCCGCAAAAGGATCCAAGATAATATCTCCGGGATTGGAGCTTGCCAGAATAATTTTTGCATACAATTTTTCCGGTTTCTGGGTGGGATGGTCTGTATTTTCCGGCATGGACCAGAAAGGAATGGTTATGTCATCCCAGAAATTGGAAGGGCAGGTATCGCGATATTTTCCTTTTTCCGTCTCCACCCAGTCCTTGGGTGCACCGTCCACGCGGTAGCTTGCCAGCACCTTTCTGCGCTGCTTCACCGCATCCACATGAAAAGTATAATCTTTTCCTTTTGTCACATACCAGATGTCTTCCATACCGTTCTTCCAGTTATCCGAACAGCCTCTGCCCTTTTCCCGCTGCCAGGTAATACGGTTTCTTATGGTAAAAAATTCACTTAAGACTCCGCCGATAATCAGGCTGCTTTCCCAATCACAGCATACATATATGGATGCGTTATCCTTCAAAAGAGGATTAACCGCCTCCACCCATCTACGGGTATAGATTTCATATTCGGAAGCATCCTTCTTGGAAAAAGTATTCCCATGGTAATGCTTCGTCAGGTTATAGGGTGGGTCTGCAATCAGCAAATCTACGCATTTTTCCGGAAGCAGCGGTAAAGTGACAAATGTGTCACCACATATTGTCCTGTCGATAATCGCTGGCATATCCCGTACCGGCTCCGTTATTCGGAGACACCTTTTCAGATACATCATGCCCTCTTGTATGCTTGTCTTAATCGTTTTATTTCGTCCGCTCATACTTTATTTACTGCCCCGTTCCTGTTTTTCTGTCTCCCCATTCCTGCTTTTCTGACGCCCCGCTTCTGCTTTTATGTTTCTCCGTTCCTGCTTTTATGTCTCCCCATTCCTGCTTTTCTGACATCTTGTTCTTATTTTACTGCAGCCTCGTTGTCGGTGCCTGCGCAGTGCTGTCGTAAACTTTGCCGCCATAAAGTTCTTTGCAGATAGCATCGTACTGTTTATACATTTTCTGCACTTCATTTTCCAGAATGTAATAATGGCGGATGTAGGGGATAAGCAAAATCAGCACTACCACGGCAAGCAGCAGGGCAAACAGGTCTGCATTTATCAGTGTCATCAGAAGTGACAGAATTTCCAGTATGGCAAACGTCACGGTTACAATCAGGTGTATCAGTCGTTCATGCTGAAAAAAAGACACCTGTGTCAGATGCTCCTGTCGTATCAGCTCCAGTTCTTCCTTGGATTTATCATGCTTTTCCAAGATTTCTTTAATCAGCTCGTCCATAAAATGTCTGTAGGTTAAAATCCTTTTCTCCATAGATACCACTGCCTTTCTGCATCTTATATCTTTTCTTATGCAAAACTATTGTCCTGCAAAAATCTTTCCGTTATCAAAGCATAAAACTCTGCCTTTTACTTCATCACTTCTTCCCTTACTTTACCACATTTCCATGTTTTTGTCATAAGAACTTGCTTATCCGTCGGCAAGTCAGGCTTTTTTAAGTTCCATCGCTTGCCGCCTATGTATCTGAACTTCCGGCTAAATGCCTATGCCGCCGGTCAGTATTACATAAATTTTATTTATATCCTGCAACTTAAAAATTTATATCTCGGTCTTGTGAAGTGGACAAAAAACATGTATTATAATCAAGTGGTGTAAAAATATGGGGCGATTACCCATAGAAAAATAGAATATAAGAAAGGTACAGGTAGAAAAAATGGGTGGCTTTTTTGGTGTGGCCGCAGAAGAAGACTGCGTATTTGATTTGTTTTTCGGAGTAGATTATCATTCTCATCTGGGTACCAGACGAGGCGGAATGGCTGTGTACGGCAAGGATGGTTTTAACCGTTCCATACACAACATAGAAAATGCACCGTTCCGTACAAAATTTGACAAGGATATCCAGACCATGAAAGGATATTACGGCATCGGTTGTATTTCCGATTATGAACCCCAGCCACTGATTGTCCGTTCCCATCACGGAACCTACGCACTGACTACCGTAAGCAAAATCAACAACACGGAGGAACTGGTGAAAAAGCTTTTCGACAAAAACCATTCCCACTTTCTGGAAATGAGCGGAGGTGACATCAATGCCACCGAGCTTGTCGCTTCTTTAATTAACCAGAAGGAAAACCTGATTGAAGGTATTCAGTACGCTTTGGATTCCATTGACGGCTCCCTGTCCTTACTTTTATTAAATCAGGCAGGCATTTATGCCGCCAGAGATAAACATGGCAGAACTCCGGTTGTGATTGGCCGTAAGGAAGGGGCTTTTTGTGCTTCTTTTGAAAATTTTGCCTATAAAAATTTAGGTTATTCCGATTATAAGGAATTAGGTCCCGGCGAAGTTGCCGTATTGACACCGAAAAACTGTGTTACCCTGGTTCATCCCGGCAAGGAAATGAAAATCTGTACCTTCCTCTGGATTTATTATGGCTATCCTGCCAGCTCTTATGAGGGCCTGAGTGTAGAACAGATGCGTTACAACTGCGGTGCAAAAATGGCGGCCCGTGATAATGTCCGCCCTGATATTGTTGCCGGTGTACCTGACTCCGGTACCGCCCATGCCATCGGTTATGCTAATGCTTCCGGAGTACCTTTCTCCAGACCTTTTATCAAATATACACCGACCTGGCCCCGTTCCTTTATGCCAACCATCCAGAGCCAGCGTAACCTGATTGCAAAAATGAAAATGCTCGCCGTACAGGATTTAATCAAGGACAAGAGTCTGCTTTTAATTGACGACTCCATCGTCCGCGGTACACAGCTTAGGGAAACAACGGAATTTCTTTATCAGAGCGGTGCAAAAGAAGTGCATATCCGTCCGGCGTGTCCGCCTCTTCTTTATGGATGCAAGTACCTGAATTTCTCCCGTTCTTCTTCGGAAATGGATCTGATTACCAGACGTGTTATCGACAGATTGGAGCACGGCAATGTAACGGACGAAGTGCTGCAGGAATACGCAGACCCCGAGTCCGAAAAATATGAACGCATGGTGGAAGAAATCCGCAAGGAGCTGAATTTTACTTCCCTCCGTTTCAACAGACTGGATGATATGCTGGATGCTGTCGGCATCGACAAATGCAAACTCTGCACCTACTGCTGGGACGGCAGAGAATAATGCTCATGCAGGCACTATGCACCGCTGTCGGTAGGCATTACTATTGACAGTACCATTGTAATAAAAGATCCACTACACGGCTGTAGGCGACCATTCCGTCGTCTACGCCGTTTAATTTTAAAGAAGTTTCCACAAACCCGGTGGACACAGCATCTACTACTTCCGTATCCACGACCGCTTCTTTTTCAATCCTGTCCCAATCCTCTTTACGCACAAACACTGCGTCTTCATACACCTGCCGGTCAATCTGCACCTCTGCCATATACCTTTCATAATCTTCCCCAACAGCTTCATAAAAATCATTATTCACATAGTTGAGCACACTTAAATACCCGCTATATTGAAACAGCAGATCGTCCGAAGAAATACATGCTAAAAATCCGATAAAATTGGCTTCATCCTCCTGTATATATCCTTTCAGGTGCGCCAGCTCATGGCACATGGTCACCGGCAAATTGGTAACATATGCCACCTTGTTGTAATTTGCTTCCATGGAAAACGGGAAATAATACCCCAGCATGTACTGCTGGCTCACAAAATCCGAAAAATAAAGCGGTTTGGGCATAGGATAAAAGCCCTGCAGCGCATCATAGGTTTCGCCCAATGCCTGCATATCCGAAATTGCCTTTTTTCTCATGTTTCCTTCGTAAATGATTTCGCCTTCTTCCGTACGCTGCATCTGCCCGGACAATTCATTGCATTTTTCCACCAGCATATTCCGAAGGGCTGTCAAATCCTGTAACGTGTAGGTGCCTTTTTTAGTTTCAGCAGTATTCCCGGTATCCGTGTTTTCATTTACGTCATCTGTGGCTTTTTCTATGGCAAAATACTTCTCACTGAATGGTGTGGCATGGTACAAAATGGTGCAGTTCAAGGTCATAAGCACCAAAACTGCCAGCAGCACCCATGCAAAGAAAGTGTAAAAACCACAGCAGAGTTTGTCAAAACGCCCTCTTCCACGGGTGACACTTGGACGGGTCACATGGGGTGCTCTTGAACTTTTATCCTGTTTATCCACATGGCGCGCCCTGCATCGCCTTATTATCCACCTGAATGCAGACGCAATCATCAGTATAACGGCCGCTATTACCAGAAATACTCCCGCCACAATCAGCCATTCCCCTACCGAAAACGGAAACAACCCTGTTAATCTTCCGTAGGTATTGACCCACACCGGGAAAACATAGCGGATGTACCAGTCACAAAAAGCCTCCGAACTCCATGCGATTATATTCAGGAGCACTACCATTCCTACTATAATAAAATATATTTTTGTTTGTGTTTTCCAATTTTTTATCTTCTGCATACGTTATCTCCGAAAAAGTGAATAAAAATATTTAAAAGAGTGGTTGAAATATCAACCACTCTCCTGTATAATCTACTTAAAGGTAATCGGATGCAGTTCCGATTTGCCCACAGTTATATTGTATCAGAAATAAGCACTCAAACTTTCGCGTGGATGGGTGCTTATTTCTTTTCGTTATGGTTGTCTATGTACGACAATGCCGCAAATATTACTAACAACAATGTAAGAATTTCTGTTGTGTTCATATGGCATCACCCCCTCCGTTTTCACTGAGGGCATCATAACCGAAACTCACACCCGAACCTTTTTTCAATTATACGTACATATTTTACCATATGCACGATATTTCCACAATAGAAAACGCTCCTTTTATCAGTATTTATATTAACCAAATTTCGATAAGCAAATTTAGTTATTATGACGATTTTCTACATCCCCACCTCGGGAAATGTCCGGATGGGTTTCATATTTTCTGTGCGTTCGCCGATGAATTTATCCATCAATACCGTATCATACCAGCGATTGAACTTGTAGCCGCTGCTTTCCAGACGACCGGCAAGGTGATAGCCCATTTTTTCATGAAAGAACATGCTTCCGTAAATGCTTTTTTCTTCTTCGGTGGGCGGTACCGTAATCAACGCAATGGTCTTTACCACGCCCTGCTTCTGTAAAATGTTCTCCAGCTTGGTATAGAGCAATCTCCCCAATCCGTGACCTTTGTAATCATACCGCAGATAAACCGTCATTTCAGCCATCCAGCCGTAAGCCACTCTGGGGTGGTAGGCTCCCGCATAGGCATAGCCGACTATCTTTCCGTCTTCTTCGGCTACCAGATAGGGATATTTTTCCAGAGTATGGACAATTCTACCCTGAAACTCTTCCACGGAAGGTACATCATACTCAAAGGTAATAGCTGTATTTTCCACATAATATCCATAAATTTTCAGAAGCTCCACGGCGTCTTCCACCCTGGCAACACGTATTGTTACAGATGAACTCATGAGTTTAGCTTCCTTTCAGACAATTTTCGCTATTATTATACATCGAAAACTGTCCGGTATCCATTAGGCAAAATCACGTTTTTTGTTCATATATAAATAGATAATTGTTAAAATCAGGATTTCCACAGCAAAAGAAACCGGGACAGCGAGCGCTCTTTCAACGGAAATATTTCCCTGCGTGATGCTGGCACTCTGGTCAAGTACAATGAACAGACTGCAGATTTTCCGAACTTTTTCCGGACAAATCAACAGTACTGAATTCGCAACTCCCTCCAGCAGGACAAAACGAATAAATGCCACTATTCCGCCCCATATCCCGCTTCTCATAATCATAATGTAAAAGACCGCCGCGCAGCACCAGTGCAGCATAATGAGAAAAATAAGCAGAAGCTGCAGCATCACCTTTCCGGTAAGCGGTACGGAAAACAGGCAGAAATATATAAAAGTCAGAAGTGTAACGGTAATGGCAGTCATGATGCCGCAGGTGCTTATTTTGGCACCTAAAATTTCAAGCGGATGATAGCCTCTCATATATTCGTAATAAATGGTTTTTTCCTTGAATTCTCTTCCGATATATACAGCAATAATGCATATCAGAAAAATCAGTATGTAGAAAAATGCAAAGTGGGCGGTTTCCAGCACCGCCTCGGAAGATACTTTTTCTTCTGCACTTGCAAAGTCAAAAATACAGACCGCAAAGCTGCCGACACATGCCCAGATGACGTATTTCATAATGGAAAAGGAATGCCGGAACCGGTATAGTTCTACCTTCAACAAATTTTTCATCGCTGCACCATCCTTTCCAGATAATACTCTTCCAGCTCAATATTCTCCTTCAGAAGTCTTGTTATGGTAAAGCCCTGCCCGATAATTTCACCGGACAATAAAGCAACATCCGCATCCGGCAGCTTAATTCTGTAAAAATTACCTTTATCCTCTATTGCATTTTCCTCTGATATTTTCTGCAAATAAGGAAGCAGTCTGTCATTTTCGGTTGTTCCAATCTGCACATATCCATTTTCTTTATTCAGCAAATCTTCCTTTCGGAACTGGTCTAAAATCCGCCCTTCCTTTATAAAAATAAAATCCGTGGACAGTTGGCTCAGCTCCCCTAAAATATGGCTGGATATCAGCATAGTGATATGTTTTTCTTCACAAAGTTTTTTCAGAATATGCCGCAGTTCCGCAATGCCCTCCGGTGCCACGCCGTTCATGGGCTCGTCCAATACCAGCACTTCCGGCTCTGTAATCAGTGCTCCTGCTATCCCTAACCTCTGTTTCATTCCCAGTGAAAACTGACCGACTTTCTTTTTCCCGGTATTGCCAATATTTAAAAGCTCCAAAATTTCCTGCAGCTTCTTTTCATCCGTTTCCCCTTTAATACCGCCTATAATTTTCATGTTTTCCATGGCTGTCATGCCATGATACAAATATGGGGCTTCAATCATAAAACTCATCTTCTGCCGGTATTCTTCTATGGTTCTGTTCCCGGAAACTGTAATTTCTCCCGCGGTAGGCTGCGCCAGACCAGCCAGCATTTTGAAAAAAGTTGTTTTTCCGGCTCCGTTGGGACCTATTATTCCGTATATATGTCCCTCTTCCATAGAAATAGAAAAAGAGTCAACCGCCTTTACATTATGGTATTCCTTGGAAAGGTTTTTCGTTTCTAACAGTATTGCCATCCTTGCCTCCGTTTGGGTTGTAAAACCATTTGAACTATCATCTGTTTGAAGTGTTATAACTTATGCATTTTCCAATCTCTTTTTTTGATTTGTGTGATTGATAAATATAATGTTTTAATATCTTGTTTATATCAATATTACCCTACCGCAGCAGGAATTTCAACCAATGAATTCCTTTCCCATTTTAACCATAAAAATACCCTCCTTACTGGTTGTCCAGTAAAGAGGGTACATATCAATGTTTTCATCGGCGCCGGGTTTCTTAAGCGGGGTACTTACTGCCCGTTTGTTACTTTATTTGAATATTTCTACCCAGTATGCGGTGTAAACGTACTGACCGGTTTCTACCCCGTCCTTGTAAACAGGGCATTTTTTATAGAATACACTAATTCCGGTTAAACCATAAATATCTCTATTGGAATCCAGATTTGCCTTATGTCCCTCAGAAGCTAACCAGGCATTAAAGATTTGTTCCACGCTGGGTGTTTCTCCCTTAATATCAGGATTACCCTGGGCAATATTTTCCGCATAGCTTGTTGTTCCGCCGCTTGGTCTTGTATGGTCCCATAAATAGGATGTTTCCGCTGCTCTCATGTCAACATAATCATTCATGGTTTCACTTGTCATTTTCAAGGTAGACTGGTTAATGGAAGCACGGTATTCATTCACAAAGTTCAGCATTTCCTGTGCTTCTTCTCTGTTGTAATGACCCACTACCATTTCTTTGCGCAAGGTGCCGTCAGCATCTTGCACATCAATATAGTACACACTGTCCACGCCATCCGTTGTCAGCATCTCTATTTCTTCGGTGGCAAGCACATAGCCACACTTGGTACAACGCAGTTCCTTAAGACCTGCCACACCGACATCCGGCTGTTTGGCAACAACCCATTCGCCGTCGTCATGTGCGCCGGTAGGGTCTACATAGGAGTCCACATAAGTATCCTGACAACGTTTGCAGGTGTGCGTGGTGTAACCCTGCTCACCGCAGGTAGGCTCTGTTACGACATCTTCGTAATCGTGGCCAAGGGCAGCGGTTTCACTGTCGGTACAGGTATAACCGCAACGCTTACAGGTATGAGTGGTGCTGCCTTTTTCCGTACAGGTAGGCTCTGTTACGACATCCTCGTAATCATGGCCGAGAGCATCCGTGTAAGTATCCACGTAGCTATTGCCGCACTTACAGGTATGGGTGGTATAACCCTTTTCCGTACAAGTGGGCGCCGTTACCGTGTCTGTATACTGATGCACATGGTCTAACGCCGGAATCATCTTGGTTTGCGTTTCCTCACAACGGATGCACTGTCTCTTCATCAGACCCATGCTGTCTTCCGTAGGTTCTGTAACGGTCTCCCATTCCCCGAATTCGTGGCCGAGGGCATCGGTATAATTATCTTTAATTTGGTGACCGCAGTTAATGCAGGTACGGGTAGTGTAGCCTTTTTTCTCACAGGTAGGCGGTGTTACTACCTCTTCTCCGAAAACATGGTCCAGCGGATCCAGCTGCTCTGTATAACTGTCACCGCAGCGGCTGCAGGTATAAAGAACTTCTCCCAAGTCATCACAGGTTGCTTCTTTTACCACCTTTGCCACATAGTCGTGACCAAGGGCAGCAGGTACGTAATCGATATATTTATGTCCACAGGAGGTGCAGGTATAAGTGGTGATTCCGGGCTGTTCGCAGGTAGGCTCCGTGGTTACCACTGCTGTATACTGATGCACATGGATTTTTACGGGAATTTCTTCCGTCTGCTCTTTATTGCAGCGCTTGCAGGTTCTTACCTGTTCACCGGTTTCGGTTTCCGTTGCTTCTTTGGTGACTTTCCATTCTCCATAGTCATGACCGAGGGATTCTACATAATGATCTCTGTATTCATTTCCACAGGCACTGCAGGTATGGAGCGTGTAGCCCTGTGCATCGCAGGTGGGCTTCACAATAGTGTCCACATAACTGTGCTCTGACGGGTCTGTGAAATTACCCATATAGGCATCTCCGCATCTTCTGCAGAGGAAAAGAGAATGGCCGCCGTTCTGACAGGTAGGCGGAAATACTTTTTCTTCATAATCATGACCCAGGGCATTCGTATAGGTGTCCACATAAGTGTCTCCGCAGGCACAGGTATGGGTGGTATAACCCTTTTCCGTACAGGTAGGCGCCGTTACGGTTTCTGTGTATACATGCTCATGTTCCTTCCTCGGGATTTCACGGGTTTCTTCTTCACCGCAGCGTTTGCAGCTTCTCTTCTCCAGACCTGCTTCGTCTTCCGTTGCTTCCTTCACCGTTTCCCATTCGCCAAAGTCATGGCCGAGGGCATCGGTGAAATTGCCAACGTAGCTGTTGCCACACTTACAGGTAAACGTGGTATAACCCTTTTCCGTACAGGTAGGCGCCGTTACGGTTTCTGTGTATACATGCTCATGTTCCTTCCTCGGGATTTCACGGGTTTCTTCTTCGTCGCAGCGCTTGCAGTTTCTCTTTTCAAGTCCTGCTTCTTCTTCCGTTGCTTCTTTTACAGTCTCCCATTCGCCAAAATCGTGGCCAAGGGCATCCGTATAATCATCCACATAGCTGTCGCCGCACTTCTTACAGGTATAGGTCGTATAGCCTTTTTCCGTACAGGTGGGGTCTGTGACAACCTTGTCATATTCATGGTTGCAGACAGCTACCTTTACGTGACAGAGGGAAGTCACACCGTTTGCGGTTACCTTAATGTCTGCTTCACCGTAATTCTTTGCCGTCAGCACACCGTTTCTTACGGTTACTACCTTGGTATTGGTAGAAGCATAGCTTAAGCTCTGGCTGTAGCCTACGACATCCGCAGCAAGCTGGGCGGTTGCTCCCTTGTCCATGGTAATGTTTTCCGTTTCAAGAATAACTTTGCTTTCTTTTACGGTAATGCGGCACTCTGCCACAACGTCATTTGCCGTTGCGGTAATAATGGTTTCACCTTCGCCGACTGCGGTTACTTTACCGTTTACAACCGTTGCCACTTCCGGACGGGAGCTTTCCCATACGGCTTTCTTCACAGGGCCGTCAATGGTTGCCCGCAGGGTTACGGTATTGCCTTTTTTTGTATATAATGTGTACTTGTTCTGACTGAGTGTAATGGTCGGTTCATAGGCGCTGACCGTTACCTCCACGGTGTCGGATACGCCGTTTGCCGTTGCCGTAACGGTTGCGGTTCCCACGCTCTTAGCGGTCAGCTTGCCGCCGCTTACGCTTACCACTTTGCTGTTGGAGGTCGTCCACTTTATGGTATTCTTTCTGCCTGTTACCTGATAAGAAAGAGTACAGGTTTTGTCTGTTCCTTTGGTTTTCAGAGAAACTTCTTCATTATAAATTTCCATGCGGCTATCTTTTACCGTTACTTCACAGGTATCCGTAGTATCACGGGAAACCGTTCCTGCTGCCGCATTGCTTAAGGAAATCCGGATGGTTGCCGTACCTTCGCCTACGGCGGTCAGCTTACCTTTTTCATCCACGGTAACCACATTGTCGTTGGAGCTTTCCCATACGACAACTTCCTTGCTCGTGGCATTGGAACGAATCTGCTTGGTTTCACCGGTATACAAAAGAACCTTTTCTTCGCTGATGGAAAGGGCATCTTTGATAACCGTTACTTCACAGGTTGCGGACACCCCGTTTGCCGTTGCCGTTATAACGGCGGTACCTGTTTTTTTGCCGGTTACTTTGCCGCCGCTCACGGTTGCAACTGTTTTGTCGGAGGTTGTCCATTTGACGGATTTGCTTGTGCCCACAACGGTGGGAGTCAGTTTAATGCTGCTGCCGTTTCCCTTGGTGCCGAGCTGCATGGTATCCATATTCAGGGAAATGCTGTTTTTTAACACCTTTACCACGCAGGTATCGGTTTTGCCGTTTGCCGTTGCCATAATCACTGCCTGACCGGCGGAAACGGAAGTTACTTTTCCTTTTTCATCCACCGTGGCAACTGTCGGATTTAAGCTTGTCCATGTCACTGCCTTGGATGCACCCTTTACGGTCGCCCGAAGCTGTACCGTCTGTGTGGATGTGCCGCCGGTATAAATTACTGCCGTCGGTTTGTTCACCTTGATACTGCTGTCCACGACCTTTACCGTACATTTCTTATAGGTAAGGCCTATTCTGGCGCTGATGGTGGTGCTGCCCTTCCGGACCGCGGTCACCTTACCGCTCTGATCGACGGTTGCGATGTTCACATTGTAAGAAGCCCATTTTGCAAGTTCTTCGCTTCCCACAACGCTGAGCTCCGCAGAGTCGCCGATGTTTAATGTTACTCTTGTCTGACTTAAGGAAAATGTGGCAGCACTGACTGTCATACTTCCCACAAACAAAAGACAGATAAGGGTACATAATAACCAAATCTTCTTTTTCATCTTTTGTCCTCCTTTGCCTTGTATCTTAAAATGATTCATTTATCTTAGAAAGACCACCACAAAAACTTCTTTGCGTTAATCTTAAAGGTAACTTTTTTCGTACCGCCGTAGTTATCTTTTCCGCGGATAATGACGGTGGCGGTTCCTTTGGCTACGTTGTTCCGGTAGCTTACGATTTCATACTGGTCAGGGTCCACAACCTTGCCCTTTACTTTTACCGTAATCTGTTTCGGGTCGGTTTTGTCAAGCGTAATGGGCTTGCCGGTGTAAATTTGTGCCGGTATGGTAACCGCCGCTCCCGAAATATCGTAGGTTTTGATGGCGTATTCTCCGGTCAAGGGCTCGCCTGTGTAGCTGCCCCTGGGCGTAACGGTCACACAGATAACGGTTCCCGCAGGAATAATATCCTTCTTGTCGATAACCGTTCCCGCCGTGCGCACGGTGCCGTCGTCGAGAGTGGTGTCTTCTTTATAAGTATAAAGTAGGGTCTTCTCGTAATCCGTTCCCGCATTCAGCGTCTTGCCGTCCAAATCGGTTACAGTAACCTTGGTTGTGTAGACATTTCCTTTGTTCCGGTACACCTTGTCCGACGCCGTCAGGGTCAGCCTGCTGATATCCTGCGCCACGATGGTGAACGGCAGAACCTCTTTATAAGTGCCGGTAAAATTGCCCTTTCCTTTAATGGTTACAGAAGGAAGCTTCTTTTCGTTGCTGCCGTCGTTTAAGGCTTTGTTGTTCTTGTAGGTTACGGTGTAGTCAATGCCTTCTTTCAGCTGCAGGACATCGCCGTTTTCTGTCTTGAAGGTAACGGACAGCTCCGGCTTTGCGCCGCCCTTGGCATAAGGCACTTCTGTGGATACAAGCTTTGCCTCCAGCCTGCCGTCCGCATTGGCTGCCAAATTAAATGCCTGTATACGGAAGGTCTTTTTCATGGTTCCGGTGTAGCCGTTTATGCCGGTGAACACAACGGTTGCGGTTCCGGCATTCTGGTTTTTCTGCCATTGTACCGTGTAGTCCTTGTTTTCCGTCAGGGGCTTTTCTTCCCCGTTTAACTTCATGGTAAGCGTAAGCTCCGGCGTATGGAATTCGCCATTGTATACAAAGGTCTGTCCGGTAAGTCCCGTTACCTTGGCTTTGCTGATAGCCGTACCGGTAATCCGGAATGCTACGCGCCTTGAGCCGCTGTAGCCCGCTTCTTCAATGCCTTCGATAATGGCAAATGCAGTGCCTACCCGGTTGTTATTGCTGTAGCTTACCGTGTAGTGAACGCCCTCTTCCAGTACGGTTTTGCCGTCTTTTACGGTGATTTCCGGTGTCACAACACCGTTTTTATTTGCCGTCACATAAACCTGTGACGGTATTCTTGCCACGGTAACCTTACTGATAAGCTTGACTGCCGGGTTGTCTTTGACAGACGGCAGCATTGTCAGTTTTACGGTTCTGCTGCCGGTAAAGTTGCCGTTACCGGTAAGCTCCACGTAGTAGGTACCGGTGTCTTTTACGGAGTCAAGCTTTTCCGCGCCGTCCGCAGGCACTGTATTGCCTGTGCCGGCTGCATTGAGTGCAGGTGCCGTATTGCCTGTGCCGACTGCATTGAGTGCAGGCTCTGCATTGTCTGTGGCGATTGTTTCGTCTGCCTTATAGTAGTTGTATGTAAATTCGGTCTTATTCTTTAACTGCCTGCTGCCAAAGTACAGGGTGGGTACGGGTTTCTGTGCCTTACCTGTGGAGGCAATGGAAATATTCTCTGCCTCAAACAGCGGTGAGCTGATATCCAGGGGCAGTATCTTAAAGGTCTTGGTATCTTTTCCGGTGTAATTGCCCTTGCCGGTCACGGTCAGGGTGGGCGCCTTGGCAGCCACCGATGCATCGTTGGCATTGATGTTGTTCTTATAGGAAACAGTGTAATCCACCTGCTCCTTCAAAAGGACATTCTTGTCATAAACACGCATTTCGGGCTTTATTGCTGTACCGGTGTAGTCATAACCGCCTTCACGGATGCCTGCCACCCAGAGTCCTTCCGGTATGATGCCGTCCTCCGGAGTATCCTCCATGAGAATGTCTCCGCGGTCTGCCACGGAATAGGAGACCGCTTTTTCTCCTTCGTATATGCCGATACCTTTTACGGTAAGCTCGTAATTACCGACTTCCGTAACCTGTTCCTCATAATACACAACGTAATCCTTATCCGGAACAAGAGTTTTCCCTTCACAGATAACGGTTACCTGCGGGATATGCGGCATGCCGTCGTAAATAATACCCTCTACCTGCACCTCTGCTTCCGACAGGTCGGTACGGCTGTATGCCACGCAGAAAATCTCCGGAGTTTCGCAGCTTTCTTTCAGGGCAAGTTTTGCCTGCAGGGTGCCTTCCGCCGTGGACGTTTCCTGACCGATGTAAAGCAGGTTGTCAGAGCCCAGCACATTTTCCGCCTCTCTGGATTTCACCGCATAAATATTGTAAATCTCATTCGGAAGCAGACCGTCAAAATTCTTTTCCCAATCTGAGAAATCGCCTGCCGGTGCCGCATCTCCGCAGTCGCTGTCATCTTCGCCGTCATTCACATTTTCCGGGCTTTCGGTAGCCACTGCGGCGTCATTCATATTTTCCGGGCTCTCGGCAGCATTTACCGCATCGGTCATTCCTCCCATGCTCCGGACTGCAATCGCCGCCTGGCTCGCGGTGCTGCTCTTAAGTTCCTTAGTGACTACTTTGTCGCCGAACAGATACTGTTCGGTTACCCCCGTCTTTTCTCCAAATAAGGGATTGCCGTAGGTATACAAACCACCCTTACTGTCAACGGCGATGTGCTGCCGGTATACCGAACCATCCACTACATAAGTAGCACAGACTACTGCTTCGGCTGTTTCCGTAAAGTCTTCCCTTTGTTTTCCTTCTTTGGTGCCCAACCACTCCCAAAGAGTTCCGTCCTTTTTCACAACCGCAAACTGGGTAAATAAAGTACTGATGGTTGACAAATAAGTATATTCCACATCGGGATATACCAAAAAGCTCTTTATATTTTCCGCCTGAAGCGTGGGTTCCAAATCTGTTTCATCCGCATAGAATGAACCACCGGAAGAACCGCCCTTATAGCTTCCCCATGTATACAGGTCCTTGCTCACTCCGGAAGCTGTGCCCTGCACAATAGCCGCACAAAGCTTTCCGCCGAATAAGAACTGAAATTCCGTCACTTTTTTATCCGCCAGAACAGCCGTAGGCAGGTAACTGTAACCATCGGTGCTGCCATTTCCAAGCTGACCTGCCTGATTACGTCCCCACAGATACAGTTTTCCTTCCTTAGTCAGTGCCGCACAGGTTCCGTTCTGCACCGTAAACTCTTTTATTCCGCTGATGCTTATCTTGGCCGGTGTATTATTTTTTGTCGAGGTTCCCGCATTTGCGCTTACGCCAAGCTGACCGTATGCATTTGACCCCCAGGCATACAACTCTCCGCCTGCAGTCAGTGCATACTTGGAACCGTAATTTTCATCTTCATAAAATCCGGCAATTTCTTCCTCCGGTAAAATCTGCTGCTGGGGTATCCACTGTTCGTTGTCCCCTTCTCCTGCCATCTGTCCGTAGCCATAACCCCATATCCAGAGCGTGCCGTTTTTCCGGACAGCCACGCCGTTTTCATAATTGAGGTGTACTTCTTTCACGCCGTCCAGGATATGCACCGCCTCTTCCGGCGAGACAACGGACTGCGTACGGATTTTTCCGGCAATGCCGTAAGTATTGTTTCCCCACAGCCAGAGTGCTCCGGATTTCTCTATCGCCGCACAGGTGCCCCGGTAAACGGTAAAGCTTTCCACATTGGTAAGAAGTCTGGTGGGAACTGTCACATACATGGAATTACTGCTGTTAATTTCATTGTAGCTGTTGGTTCCCCACAGGTACAATTCGCCATTGGTGGTGATTGCCACACCGTTTTTGCTGACGCCGTCTGACGGGAAATACACGTTTGCCACCTTGGTATCTTTCCTGTCAAACTCCACCTTGTAGGGGGTAAGCTGCTTGCTTCCGAGCTGTCCGTTCGCCAGTCTGCCATAGGAGTCCGAGCCCCACATATACAGGCTTCCATCCTTGGTAACGGCAGCGCACAAAGGATTTCTGTCGTCCGGGAACCGGAATTCTTTTACATTCTCCAGCACCTTGACCGGTTTGTCCTGATTGTCCGTACTGCCGATACCAAGCTGACCATACTCATTACCGCCCCACATATACAGGCTGCCGTCCGCCGTCAGCGCCGCATAGGTTACATTTTTATCGTAGGAGCCTCTGTTGTAAACCATTGCGTACACTTGCTCTACATATGCCGAATCTGAAAGCTTCTTTGCGGCATTCGGGTTAATCGTTAAGGTAACGGTTCCCGTTACTTTGTCCACACCGTCCGGCAGCTTGACTTCTGCCGAATAAAGTGCGCCGTCTTTTTTTACATAAATATTCTGTTTGCCGACATTTAAGTTTAACCGGGTTTCGCCCTTAGAATTTGTCACATTGTTGCCGGTTGCCGCGATAACAGCAGCTCCCGCTACCGGATTGCCTGCTTTGTCCAAAATCCGGACATTGCCCTGATACTGCACATGGGGGCAGTCTCCCCAGCCGAAGTGGGGCGCATAATCCAGGGAAAAATATGCCGAACCCCAGGAAACGTTTTTCTCTATTAACGGCCATTTTTTCGTGAAAATTTTCAGAGTTTCCACTTTTATATCGGCTTCAAAATATGGCCCTATGTTCACAGTGAAACAGGTATTGCAAAGGTGTCTGTTGGAAGAACTGTCCAGTACCTTGGCTTTGGCCTTTATTTTCAGCTTTAAGCCGCCCTCCGCTTCTGCTGCCAGGCTTGCAATTTTATCATCAATAAGTTCCAAACCCATCGATATTTTGAGTCCTACCTTAAAGGTCACTTCCACCGTTTTGGTAAGTGTAAGCTCCGGCGTCTTGGAAATATTTTCCATCCCGGTGTTTTTGTTACAACGGAAACCAACAGAACCTGTCAGCGTACCTTCCGCACTGACATTTCCCTCTACGGATAATACAAACTGTACTTTAGCGGAAAATACCAGGCCGGTAAGTCCCAGCGGCTCTTTTATTTCGCCCAGCAGAATATCCTTAGTCCATTCTTTCTCGTCAATCTTTACTTCTGCTTTTATGGTGACACCGTAACTGACACCGGCTTCAATGGTATTGATGTCATTTGCTGTATCCACATAAATCTTAACAGAAACCGCTCCGCCTATATCACTGAGTTCAATTTTTACGTTGCTCTCAGGCGGCTTAACCTCAAGGTTTGCCATCTTCCATGGAAAACTCACACCGCCGTACGCAGTGCCGGCTCTGTCGGCCTGCGTTGCAATGCTGTCCGCTTCTGCCGCATAGGTTGCAGTGTTGTCTGCTCCTGCTGCTTCTGTTGTGCTTACGGCTGTCTCCGCTGCGTAGGTTGCTGCGGTGCCGCTGTCATCATCGGCGGGATTGGCCGCTCCGTATTTAATAAAAGAAATAACATCCTCGTATTCCGGGTCCGCGCCCTGAATGGTAAGAACGGTATTTTCCGCCTCGCCCTCTGTACTCAGGGATGTAACACGGGTAATGATAACATCTTCATCCGTGTAATAATAGGCAAAAATGTCGCCCTCTTTCAGCGCCAGAAAATCCTCACCGGGATTTTTAATTTTCCAGACAAGATTTTCTTCGTCCGCTTCCGAAACCACATTTACCGAAGCATCCGTGCTCTTAGGAATGACCGTTACAGAGTCCGCAAAAACAAGGAAGTTGTTGGTTTCATCCGTATCTAAATTGAGCACCTGGCTCTCCGTGAAATCACTCGTTGTCTTGGCGAAAAATTCCTGCATTTTCCGGGTATAATCATCGGTTTCAAATACCTTGCTGCAGGGACGCAGACTTACATTATCCACCAGAAAGGCTTTTACATGATAATAAGCAGGCAGGGTATCCGCTTCTATGCTGACTGTGACATCCTTGTCACCTGCAGTGACGTCCGCCGTTCCCGTTGCAATCAGGCGGATGCCGTCTTCTTCATAAATGCCCACTACCAGTGTGCAGTCCTCCAGTGCCTGTATGGAAGCCGTTGCCTTGGTGCCGTCCATCACGACTGAATAAACACCGCAGCCGGTCTGCTCTGTTTCCACTTCCGTTTCGGACATGATATCCTTAAAAAGACGTCCCAGGGAATTCTGTGCTTCCAGGGAAGCATCGCCCATATCCAATTTGGCATCGCCATCGGAAACAGAAGCATCATCTCCACTGACATCTGCGTCATTTCCGGGCGTATCCTTATCTCCGTTTCCTGCATCGCTGTCGCCGGGCTTGTCCGCATTTCCGATGCTGGCATCGCTGTCGCCGGGCTTATCCGCATTTCCGCTGCTGGTATCACCGGCTCCCCCAATATCGCTGTTGTCTGCCTGACCGGCTTCCGTGACCATGGTCCCGTTCTGTGCCGCAGCCGCATATGCAGTCAAGTCTACACTTGAAAAAGAAAGAAGTGCCGCCAGAAACATACTTAATACTCTCGCACCACTTCTCTTTGTAAATACCTTATGCATATTGCCCTCCTCATGTACGTTCCGGTTGTCCGGAACCCTTGATTTTATCCTGATTTTCATATGTATACATTTATAGTACATGGTACTCCGAATACAATATTTCGTCAAGAAACGAAGAGCAATTCTACCTGTTTTTATGAAACAAAAAGCAATTATTCCTGCTTTACAAGGACGAATTTTAATGTCTGTTCATTAGGAAATTTTAAAAGATGTTGACATCTCAACTTCTTTTCTGTATGATGTGAGATGTTGAGAGTTCAACATTTGAGAATTTCACGCAATGAAAAACATGTAGGAACTTCGCTTCCGGAAAGGATATGTATGGTAGACCGTTTTGAAAAATTTTCCCTTGCCATTTCGGAAATATACCGCTATTGGCACAAAATTGCCGCAGATGAGCTGAGTGAGTATCACCTGAAAAGCTCCCATGCCGTATATCTTACAACCCTGTATCGCTATCCCGACGGGCTGACGGCGCCCCGGCTTGCCGAACTGTGCGGCAAGGATAAAGCCGATGTTTCCCGCATGGTTTCCATTATGGAAGCGAAGGGACTTGTCACCAAGGAAGGCAGCAACCAGAACCGTTACCGCGGAACTTTGAAGCTGACGGAAGAAGGTCTGCATGTGGCTGAACAAATCAGCAAGCGTGCCGCCCTCGCAGTAGAAAAAGCAAACGAAGGCATCACCGAAGAAAAAAGAGTCATTTTTACGGAGTGCCTGGACATTATAACCAGAAATTTACAGAGGGTTTCCGAAGAAGGACTGTAACCAATATCGGATAATGAATTTCCGAAGGAAACTGCAACCTATGTCAAACATGAATTCCGGAAGAAAATATAACTGATATTCAATGTCAATTTCCCTTGAGGAAAATCTGAGAAAGGAATAGATATGAATATTTTGAAGAAGGCTTACTGCCGTATATATCAGGCGGCATTCCGGGCAGCGATTCCCCTGCTTCCCTATCGGGAGCCGCAAATACTGCGCTCCTGCGAAGAATTACCGGAAGCTCTTGCGGGAAACGACATTAACAATCTTATGATTGTAACCGATGCGGGCATTGTAAAGTTCGGACTTGCCGCAAAGGTTACGGCTGTGTTGGACGAAGCCGGTATTTCTTACTGCGTCTATGACAAAACCTGCCCCAATCCGACCGTGAAAAATGTGGAGGCCGCCTTAAAACTTTACAAAGAACACGGTTGTCAGGCACTGATTACCATCGGCGGCGGTTCTGCCATGGACTGTGCCAAAGCAGTCGGCGCAAGAGTGGCATACCCCGGCAAAACCCTGAACCGGTTGAAAGGCACGCTGCATGTACTGCGGAAAATCCCCCTGTTAATTGCTATTCCCACAACTGCCGGTACCGGCAGCGAAAATACACTTGCAGCCGTTATCACCGACCCCGACCAAAAGTATAAATATGTGCTGAATGATTTCGTTTTAATTCCGAGGTATGCCGTTCTGGATGCTTCCATGACATACTCCCTGCCGCCTTCCCTCACCGCAACCACCGGGATGGATGCGCTGACCCACGCGGTGGAAGCCTACATCGGACGCTCCACCACAAAGGAAACCCGTAAAATGGCGCTTTCCGCAACGAAACTTATTTTTGCCAATATTGAAAGAGCTTACGAAAACGGCTCCGATGAAGAAGCCCGTTCCAATATGCTGCTTGCCTCTTACCGGGCAGGATTTGCTTTTTCCCGGTCCTATGTGGGATACATCCATGCCGTAGCGCATTCTCTCGGCGGGCAATACAATGTGCCCCACGGACTTGCAAATGCGGTCATCATGCCTTATGTGCTGGATGCTTACGGCTCCGGCGTGTATAAAAAATTGCAGCAGATGGGCTGCGCTGCAGGTGTATGCACGGAGGATGACTCTCCCGAAGAAGGCGCTAAAAAGTTTATCGCCTCTATCCGTTCCCTGAATGAGCGGATGCAGATACCCACTTATATAGAAGGAATTCAGGAAAGTGACATTCCTGTCATGGCGGCTCATGCCGAGAAGGAAGCCAATCCTCTCTATCCCGTTCCGAAGTTAATGACCGGAAAAGAGTTGGAAAACTTTTACCGGGTTTTACAACCGGCAAAAAATATCTGAATTTAAGGAGTTATCATGGACAGCACACAAATCGACGACATCTTACAGTTACAACGTGATTTTTACGACAGTGGTGCCACCATTCCCGTCAATTTTCGTAAGAGACAATTAAAGAATCTCTATCAGGCGGTTCAAAAATACCGGCCGCAAATAGAAGAAGCCCTGAAAAAGGACCTTGGAAAAAGCAGTTATGAGAGCTTTATGTGCGAAGTCGGACTGGTATTGTCCGAAATCAGCTACATGATACGTCATGTAAAGAAATTTTCCAAAAGAAAAACCGTCTACACCCCGCTTGCACAATTTGCTTCCCATAGTTATGTGCAGCCGGTGCCTTACGGCAACACCCTCATCATGAGTCCGTGGAACTATCCTTTTCTGCTCTCCATAGACCCTTTAGTTGATGCCATTGCGGCGGGAAACACCGCTATTATAAAACCCAGTGCTTACTCTCCCGCCACTTCAAAGGTTATAGAGATGCTGGTAAAGGAATGTTTTTCTCCCGCCCATGTGTCGGTGGTAACCGGCGGCAGAGCCGAAAATGCGGCTCTTTTAGAAACGAAATTTGATTTCATCTTTTTTACCGGCTCCCAGAACGTTGGCAGGGAAGTCATGCGCCACGCAGCCGTTAATCTGACACCGGTTGTGTTAGAGCTTGGCGGCAAGAGTCCCTGCATTGTGGAGGAAAGCGCCGATATCCGTCTGGCTGCCAGACGCATTGTTTTCGGCAAATACTTAAACTGTGGGCAGACCTGCGTAGCTCCCGACTTTATCCTCTGTCACAAAAGCATTCAGGACAAGCTGCTGCAGGAACTGAAATTACAGGTAGAAAAACAGTTTGGCAGTGACCCCCTGGCAGATAACGATTATGGGAAAATTATCAATCAGAAGCACTTTGACAGACTGTGCCGCCTATTACAATCCGGGGAACTATACCTTGGCGGGGAAACCGATGCAGAGGCTCTCCGCATTGCGCCTGCTATTATGACACATGTGACTTTTGATGACCCCGTCATGCAGGAAGAAATTTTCGGTCCTGTTTTACCGGTCCTTACCTATGAGAATTTTGATGAGCTGATGCTTCTTCTGAAAAAACGTCCCAAGCCGCTGGCGCAGTATCTTTTCAGCAGCAATAAAGCACACATCCGCCGGGTAAACGAGGAACTTTCCTATGGCGGCGGCTGCATCAACGACACCATCATCCACCTTGCCACTTCCGAAATGGGCTTCGGTGGCGTAGGAGAAAGCGGTATGGGCGCTTATCACGGAAAAGCCGGTTTTGATGCTTTTTCCCATCAGAAAAGTATTGTGGACAAAAAGACCTGGCTGGATTTACCCATGCGTTACCAGCCGTATACCAGTAAGCTTTACCGCAAGCTTTTGCAGATTTTCCTACGGTAAACCTGACATAAAAATTGCGGAAACTATTTACATATCAATATTATCCTCGCGGATTTTCGCCCGGAGCCAGAGAAAGGAAACCTTATGAGCATTAAAATTATTGTAGACTCAACAACCGATTTAACCAACAGCACCAGAAACCGTGTAACGGTAGTACCTCTTACCGTCTGCTTCGGTGCGGAAGAATACATAGACGGTGTCAATCTGACACACAAGGAATTTTATGAGAAGCTGATTGAAAGTGACACTCTTCCCACCACCAGTCAGGCAACTCCCTCTGCCTTTATGAGGGCACTGGACGATGTCCTGGAACCGGATGACAGTGCTGTCATTATTACGCTTTCTTCCAAGCTTTCCGGCACTTATCAGAGTGCGGTGATTGCTGCCTCCGACTATGAAAATGTCTATGTGGTAGACAGCAGCTCTGCGGCTATCGGTGCCTCTATTTTAACCGAATTTGCCCTTCAGTGTCTGGATGAGGGCATGTCTGCCGCAGAAATTGCTGAAACTTTGGAAAAGAAAAAAGAGGATATCTGCCTGATTGCCATGCTTGACACCCTCGAATACCTGAAAAAAGGCGGCCGGATTTCTCCGACCGTAGCCTTTGCCGGCGGACTGTTAAACATCAAGCCGGTTGTGAATATTGAAAACGGAGTCATTAATATTTTAGGAAAAGCCCGCGGCTCCAAGCAGGGCAACAACCTTTTGGTTCAGGAAATCCAGAAAGCCGGCGGCATTGATTTTTCCCTGCCCATTCTTTTAGGCTACACCGGTCTTACGGATGTGCTGCTCAAAAAATACATCGAAGACAGCAAGGCTCTTTGGGAAAACGGCACGGAAAATCTGCGTTACACCTCCATTGGCAGTGTAATCGGAACCCATACCGGTCCGGGTGTCATCGCTGCCGCATTTTTCCGGAAGTAAGTTTTACAAATTGCAAACCGCATATAACGGAATGTTTTTCATCCATCCCTGGTCCGTGTATTTCCTTACAGAGAAGCGCACTGCTTCCCGGGGATGGAATTTGTCACAATAAGCTTTCAGGCTTTGTGAACGAAGGTTGGTTTCCGCTTTTACTTCAATCGGAACAATGTCTTTTTCCTTCTGTATCAGGAAATCCTGCTCAAAGTTTGCATTCTCCGTTCCGTAATAATAGGGAGTGTATGGGGTATCCGCTATCAACTGCTGCAGAACATACTGCTCTGTAAGCGCTCCCTTAAACTCTACAAAAATGTCATTGCCCTCTAAAATAGACTCTGCCGGCAGTTCACTCAGTGCTCCCAGAAGTCCCACATCAAGCATAAATAATTTATAGGCATTCATACTTTTGTACGCTTTCAAAGGCATATGGGGCTCATTCACACGGCTCACTTTATAGACAAGTCCGCAGTCAATAAGCCACTGAATGGCAATTTCATAGTCGCTGCTGCGTGCTCCCTTTTTTATCTGTCCGAAGAAAAATTTCTTATTTTCCTTTGCAAGCTGCATGGGGATGGAGTCCCAGACCATCCGTATCCTCGGCAGTGTTTTCGTGTCCACGTGTTTGCCGAAATCGCCTTCATACTGCCTTACAATGTCACTCTGTATCCGGCGGACCTCCTGATAATCTTTCTGCACACTGAAAGCTTTTACTACTTCCGGCATACCGCCCGTGTAATAATAATTTTTCAGCCAGAACAAATATTTATCGGAAAAATTATCGATTACTGTGTAATCTTTGGTCGCAAGGGCATCCGCTAAAGGCTTTTCTCCCATAGCGCATAAGAATTCGCGGAAATTCAGCGGATACAGGTCCAGTATATCCACCTTGCCAACCGGATAGGAAACACCTTCATGAATAGCAACCCCCAAAAGAGAACCCGCTGCTATGACATGGTACTCCGGCGCTTCTTCACAAAAATATTTCAACGACTCCAGAACCTTGGGAGTGTCCTGAATTTCATCCAGAATAATAAGGGTATCTCCGGGAGTAATTGTTACACCCGACTCAATGTTCAGGTTCATAATAATTCTCTGTATATCAAAGTCCACCTGAAAAACATCATCCATACGCTTATTATTATAGAAAGAAATATACGCCACCTTCTCGTAACAGGTTGTGCCGAACTCCTTCATCAGCCAGGTTTTTCCTACCTGTCTGGCTCCCATAATAATCAGAGGCTTTCGGTCTTTTTTTTCTTTCCATGCCTGAAGTTTTTCCATCGCAAATCTGAGCATAATGACAACCACCTTCCCTATAAAGCAGTATATCACATTTTTTGCCGGCTATTCAATGGCGATTTCACATTTTTCGTTACCTGATTTATTCCATTGTTAACATTTTTCGTCACCTAAATTCCATGAAGTTCAACATTTTTTCGCGCCTCATTTATGCTGTGCTCAGCACTTTTCGTTACCTGATAAGACGCAAGTATTTCAACCGGGTATTTCTTTGCTCCTTCATCATAATTTCACTGTGTAAGAAGCAAAGTCTGAGGATATACTACCTCAGTAACCTCCATGCAGTCTCCTCAGACTCTGCATGGAGATAATGCAATACAAAGACGCATTGAAATCCTCCCCTTTTTATCACATATCCCTCATATGGTATGTGGCTGCGGACTTGGTTAGCCCTTTAATCCTCTTGCCTGTCTGTCCATATCTTCTACAACGATGTCGTAGATTTCGCCGAGAGACGCGCAGTACTCCAGCACCTTCCAGGGTTCGTTGGTATGGAAATGAATTTTAATCAGTTCGTCGTCGCCAACGGCTAAAAGGCAGTCGCCCTTGAAATTCTCTGTGAAGTAATCGCTGATGACATCTTCGTCTAAGTCGTGTCCTTCAATCAATAACTGTGTATCATATCTGAATTCTATCATGGAAAATCCTCCTGAAAATTTATTTTACCTCTGTATTATAAAGGCTGGTGATGCTGTTTGCAAGCGCTAACTCATGCAATACTGTGGTGATTTACATGGTGCCTGACAGCGCTCTGTAACCGGCGGTTTACATGGTGTCCAAGGGTTCGCAGTAGCCGGCGGCTTTCATGTCCCGCCCGGTCTGTATGTAATGCTGGGCGCTTTCTTCCAGTCCCGCTATTTCCTCCGGTGTAAGCGCCCGGGTAACTTTGGCGGGTCTGCCCATGACCATAGAGCCATCCGGAATATTCTGGCGCTCCAGAACGAGGCTCCCCGCCGCCACCAGACAATTTTTCCCGATAACGCTGCCGTTCATGACGGTAGCTCCCATGCCAATCAGGGTATTGTCCCCTATTTTACAGCCGTGAACAATGGCATTGTGTCCCACTGTGACGTGGTTTCCGATAATCGCCGGGTCCACGGGAGAAGTGTGGATGGTGCAGTTGTCCTGGATGTTGGTGCCATTTCCGATTACAATTTTATTGTCATTTCCCCTGAGTACCGCATAGAATAAAACAGTACTGTCCTCGCCAATCGTCACGTCCCCGATAACCACCGAGTCTTTGACAATGTTTGCGGATTTTGCTATGGTGCCGGTTACATTTATCATAAGATATCCCTCCGTAATGTATATCCTTTCCTTTTCGCTCCGATATCGAATTCCGTTCAGCCGTTTAACAGCTTCTTCCGCTCCTTGTAGTCCGGCATGATTTCCGCCACCAGCGCCCAGAACGCCTTTGAATGGTCGGGATGGGCAAAATGGGCAAATTCATGCACCACTACATATTCAATGGCTTCTTTCGGATAAAAAATCAATTTGCTGTTCAGCGTGATTTTGCCGGTCTGCGGCTGGCAGGAACCCCATCTGGATGTCATGGAGCGGACGGTCCAGACCGGATACTGCGCTCCGTAAGGAACAAACTGCGGGTATGCCCAGTCGATGATTTCCGAAAAAGTCTTCCGGGTGAAGAAACGCATCCATTTTTCCATCATATTCTTCTTATGGGGATAATGGTCGGGCCATTTTGTCCGCAGCACAAGGCTGTCACCCCAGAAGAAAATTTCTTCCAGTCCGGTCGAAGAAGGCGTTTCCCCTGTTGTACTCTTTTCTGCACCAACCGAAGAAAACTTTTCCCCCGCTGCACCGGCTTCCTCCACCACCAGGGTATAATCGCACCCCAGCAGGCGGAAGATTTCCCCGGTTTCATAATTGTGGGGCCGGTCGCCTGTTTCCTCCCGGCGCTTTTCCACACGTTCAAGTGCTTCTAAGATAAACGGTGCTTTGCTTTCCACAAATTTGTCCACGTAGGCTGCCGGAACCCGCCGGTGTGCAGACACCGCTACCTCCCCGTTGCTCTTGATGCGCAGATTGATGTATTTTACCTGTTTTCGGGTGAGCACATAAGAAATGGTATAGGCTGCATCTTCTGTTTTGTAATAAATATGTCTGATTTCCATGTATGTTATTATACTCCTTTTTCTCCGGATTGACATTCCCAAAATGCAGTTCTATAATGCCAGCAGAAAGGATTCTTAAAATGAAAGAGGTAAACGAAAAAGAAGCACAGTACCGGAAAATGACGGAGACGCCGGTGGTAAAGCTGATTTTGGAGCTGAGTCTTCCCACCACTATCAGCATGCTGGTTACAAATTTATATAATATGGTAGATACTTATTTTGTCAGCGGTATCAGCTTAAGCGCCTCCGGCGCGGTGGGCATCGTTTTCGGACTGATGGCAATTATTCAGGCGTTTGGTTTTATGTTCGGACACGGTTCCGGCAGCATTATCAGCCGTCTGCTGGGTGCCAGAGATACCGAACGGGCAAGACATTTTTCCGCAAACGGCTTTTATCTTTCTCTTGCCAGCGGTCTGTTTATTATGATAATGGGGCTGGTTCTTTTAACGCCTCTCTGCCGGCTGCTCGGCAGCACCGACACCATTCTGCCCTATGCACGCACCTACGCCTTTTACATCCTGCTGTCCGCTCCCGCCATGACCACAAGCTGCGTGATGAACAATATTCTGCGCTACGAGGGGCATGCCTCCTTTGCCATGGTGGGGCTGATTTCCGGCAGCATCATTAACATGGGCGGCGATGCGCTTTTTGTGTCAGGTCTTTCCATGGGAATTGCAGGTGCGGGACTTTCCACCATGATTTCCCAGTACATTTCCTTCTTCATCCTGCTCCGGTTCTTCTTACGGGGAAAGGTGCAAAGCAGCTTTGCACCGCGCTACATCAATCTGAATGCAAAGGATATCTGGGACATTGTTTTCACCGGTTTTCCCAGTATGCTGCGGCAGGGCATGGGCAGTGTTTCCACCATGGCTCTTAACCGGCTCGCCGCTCCTTACGGGGATGCCGCCATTGCTGCTTTGAGCGTCGTTGCCCGCATTTTCAACTTCCTCTACAGCGTGGCGCTTGGCATTGCTCAAGGCTTCCAGCCTGTTTCTTCCTTTAATTACGGCGCAAAAAAATATCCCCGGGTACGGAAAGCATTTCTGTTTACCCTGGGACTTGGTACCTGTATTATGTTATGCTTCGGCGTGTTGGGATTTATTTTCGATAAAGAACTGATTGCCATGTTTTTACAGGACGCGCAGGCTGCGGACATCGCTGTCTACACCCTGCGCCTGCAGTGCGTCACCCTTGCCTTCGTGCCGGTGTGCATCTGCGGAAATATGCTCTTCCAGTCCATCGGTCTTGCCGGAAGAGCCTCCTTTTTATCCTCACTGCGGAGCGGACTGATTTTCATTCCCACCCTGTTCCTTTTAACACCGTTCTTTCACCTGAAAGGCATCGAATGGTCGCAGCCCGTTGCGGATGTGCTTTCCGCCGCCATTTCTCTTCCTTTTATTTGGAAGATTTTGCAGCAGCTAAACGTTTCGACGGACGATAAATCATCAGTGCAATAAAAATCAACAATGCCGTTATGGAAAGGCTTAAGGGATATGCCAGCATAATGGTCGTAAAGGTGCGATGACTTGGGAACACCACATAAATCCAGAAAATTCTCACGGCGCACACCCCGATTACCGTCAGAATGGCGGGCACTAAGGAAATGCCGAAGCCTCGCAGATAACCGGACATGTTTTCATACAACATACTGAACGTGTAAGCTGCAAAGATAAGCACCAGCCGGATGTAGCCCGTTTCCACAACCTGCGGGTCATTGTTGAACAGCGACAGCAGGAATTTGCCGGACAAAAGTACTATGAGGATAGTGGTGGCAGAAGCAATGGCATCTTCTAAAATGCAGAGAAGCAGTGTCTTTTTGCAGCGCTTCAGATTGCCCGCCCCGTAGTTTTGCCCTACAAAGGTTGTGCACGCCTGGCTGAAGGAGTTCATCACATCGTAAGCAAAAATCTCAATATTGAATGCCGCACTGGAGGCCGCCATAACAACGGTTCCCAGACTGTTGATTGCGGATTGGATAATAATGTTTGCCACCGCAAAGACCGCACTCTGAATACCCGCGGGCAGACCAATCTTCATAATTCTTCCCAGAATATCCTCATCCACGCGCAAATCCTGTATATTCACATGAATAACCTTGTCCGAATGCATCAGCTTGATAAACAGAAACACCGAGCTTATCACATTGGACAGCACCGTGGCAATCGCCACGCCGTTTACCGTCATTTTCAGCACAATAACAAAGAATAAGTTGAGCAACACGTTCAAAACACCGGACACAGCCAGCGCTGCCAGCGGCATCCTGGTATCCCCCACACTTCTGAAAATCGCCGCCTCAAAGTTATACAAAAGGATGGCGGGCATACCTAAAAGGTAAATCCGTATGTAAAGCAGCGCATAGGGGTAAACCTCATCCGGCACGTTTATCAGCCGCAGAAGGTTTCCGATAAACAGTTGCCCTACCAGTGCCACCAGTACACCGCCGATGAGCGCCATTAAAATAGAAGTATGTACTGCCTTGTGAATGGTCTTTTCATCGTTTTTTCCCACTGCATTGGCAATGACCACGTTGGCACCCAGTGCAATGCCGATAAACAAATTTAAGATAAGACCGATAATGGGGCTGTTGGCGCCGACTGCTGCTACCGCCACCGTCTTGATATCCCCGGTAAAATTTCCGACAATCGCAATATCCGAAGCATTAAAAAGCTGCTCCAGGATGCCTGTTGCAGCGACGGGTAATGCATACATGGGAAGTTTGTTCCAGATAGACCCGTGCAGCATGTCAATTTTTTGTTTTTGTACTTCTGTCTCCAATTTTCTCACCTGATTTTATGATTGATTTTTACTATTTTATGCTTTCCTTATTACCGTTTACAGGGGTAATATGGTATAGTAGAATATTAGATAAAGAAGTTTTTCTTGTCAAGAGATTTATCAAAGGACACCCTGCCAATGAAAAATATATTTTACAAACAACGGGAGGATTTTCTTAAGACTCTTCCCGAAAGAGATAAAAAATTTACTTTCCCGGATGATGTGGAAGAAATAAAAAATGTTCCCTATGCCTCAGACGGACTGCCTGCCCACAGGCTGGATATTTACCGTCCCCGCAAGGCCGGCGGGCAAAAACCTCCCGTGATTGTGAATGTGCACGGCGGCGGCCTTATTATCGGCTGCAAGGAATTTAACCGTTATTTCTGTGCCAATCTTTGTAAAAAGGGATATCTTGTTTTCAGCATGGAGTACCGGCTGGTGCCGGACTGCCTGTTTTTTGACCAGTGCCGGGACGTGTTTACCGCCATGGATTTTATCGGTGAGCATCTTGCGGAATACAGCGGTCTGCCGGATCGGATTTTTGCGGTAGGCGACAGCGGCGGCGCCTGCCTGCTGACCTATTGTCTGGCCATGCAGAATTCCCGGGCGGTAGCAAAAGCTGCCGGGGCAATGTCTTCTCCGGCTTACGAAGCGGCCGGTGCGGATTTCGCGCCGTCATCCCTTCCTGTAAAGGCGGCCGGCTTCATCAGCGGCATGTTTTATACCACCAAATTCGATAAGATCGGACTTTTCCTGCCAAATTACCTGTTTGGCAAAGGTTATAAGCACAGCGCCTTTGCTCCTTATGTCAACCCGGAGCATCCCGACATTATAAAGGCTCTGCCCCCCTGCTACCTGGTGACAAGCCATGAAGACCATTTGCGAAACTACACGCTGCAGTTTGAAAAGGCATTGTCCCGTTACCACATGCCCCATAAGCTGCACGATTTTCCGCCTGATAAAAAATTAGTGCATGCATTCAGTGTATTTGAACCATTTCTCGAAGAAAGCGACGAAACCCTGCAGGAAATAGCCGAGTTCTTTCAGAGCATTGACTAAGGAGGAATTTTATGAATTACGACGAGTCCGTTTTTAAGGAAAAAGCAAACCGGAGAGCCCGGCGCATCTGGCTCATCTTCGCTATTCTGCTTTCCGCAAACTATGGAGCCGACGTGGCAAACCACCTGCGGGGCACTACCTATTATCTAATCTTTCTGGCGCTCTGCTGGCTGCCCATTATCATCGGCGAAATTTTACTCCGCGTGAAGGGCTTTGCCACAGACCTTTATAAATTCAATCTGGTTATCGGGTACGGCATTTTTTATACCTTTGTGGTGTGTACCACCGAGTCACCCATTGCCTTCACTTATGTTCTGCCTGTGACAAGTCTTTTGGTCCTGTATAAAAACAAGAAATTCATGGTAGGCTGCGGCATTGTAAACTCCCTGATTATCGTAGGAAGCGCCGCCTACCGGATGATGCTGGGATTTCAGTCCGCTTCCAATATGAAGGACTACCAGCTGGAGCTTGCCTGCATCATCCTCTGCTATGTCTGCTATGTAATGTCCATCAAGCACTTAAATGAGTCCGACGGTGCCATGACCGACAGCATCAAGGCGGATCTGCAGCGTGTCATCACCACTGTGGAGCAGGTAAAACAGGCGTGCAACACCATTATGAACGGCGTTACCGTGGTTAGGGAGCTGGCTTCCGAAAACAGCCACGGCGCTACCATTGTGGTAAACAGCCTGCACAAATTAAACGAGCACAACACAAATCTGCAGGAAAGCACGGCTTCTTCCAATCAGATGACTTCCGATATTCATGCCCAGGTAAACCATGTAGCGGAAATGATTGAGCAGATGGTAGCTCTCACGACCACTTCCATACAGCACGCAAAGGTGAGCTCCGCGGATTTGGCGGACCTGGTTACCACTACCAACACCATGGCTTCCCTTTCCGGGGAGATTGAACAGACCCTGCAGAACTTTAAGGCCGAATTTGCCATGGTAAAAAAAGAAACCGGTATTATTGAAAATATTACCTCCCAGACGAACCTGTTAGCCCTGAACGCTTCCATCGAAGCTGCCCGCGTCGGCGATGCCGGAAAAGGATTTGCCGTTGTTGCCGAGCAGATACGTTCTTTAAGCGAAGAAACCAAGACCTCTTCCGGTCAAATCAGACAGGCCTTAAAACATCTGGAAGACACCGCCGAAAAGATGACGACTTCCATGGAGGAAACCCTGCGTTTAATCCAGCTTACCCTTACCAAGGTAACACAGACAGGCAGCAGCATGACGGAAATCGCTTCCGACACCACGCAGATTGGGGAAAACATCCAGGTTATCGACAGCGCCATGAAGGAAGTGGAATCCTCCAACCTTCATTTGGTTGACAATCTGAAACAGGTTTCCGGCATTGTGGGCGACATGACAAACTGTATCGCCGACTCCAACGAAATTAACAACCGTATGCTCAGCAAATACGATGAATCTGCCAACAATATCAATTCCATTGAGCTGGTTATCGAATCGCTGATGTGTGAACTGGGTATCGGTGGTTTTATGGGCATGGAGGATATTCTGCCCGGCATGAAACTGATGGTTACCATAAAGAATACTAAGAATTTTTACGGAGAAGTGCTGGCACGGGAAAACAATACCTTATCCGTTTCCCTTACCGAAGCTCCCGACATTTCCGACATTACCGAGTGTAAACTACAGGTAACCGTGGGCAATGTGCTGTACTGCTGGGATACCGCGAAAATCGTACATACGGCAAAGGAGCTTTCCAACCACTTTACCATTAACATTGAGTCCCGTCCCAAGATTAACAACCGCCGCAAATACCCGCGGCTGGATGTTTCCAATACCTGCACCATTACGCCTGCGGACGGCACTACCGTCATCGAGGGCAAGCTGGACAACTTAAGCGCCAACGGCTTTGCTTTCCTGACCCACGACAACTATTTCGCCACCCACAAGGGTGCCGTTATCACCATGAAAATCCACAACTTCGACCTGCCCCAGCACGACGTCCTGGAGGGTCGCGTCATCCGCTGCACCAACAATGAAGGACTCTACATCGTAGGCTGCCAGATGCCCGGCGATGATTTCCTCATCCGTGATTATGTGAAGGAAAGGCTGTGATCCTCTGTTAATATAGAAATCTTATATGTTTTCATATGGGAAATTTGTACGAAAGAGGGATGATTGCTATGATGACTATAGAAAGTCTGATTGCTGTTGTAAGCCTCGTGCTTACAGCATTCGGTCTTGGATATACCTGGAAATCTGCTACATATCCACATAGTCAAACAAACTCATCTGTGTATCCAGCCATTTTTCCTGCTTCGCCTGATGAATGGCATCTTCCGGGCGGCTTTCTCATAAGTGGAAACAGTCATACAACCGTTGCAATCCACTCCAAATCTTTCCAGTTCCCTTTCTTCCGCACAACCCCCCCTCAAAACAAAAAAACGAAGTACCCTTCGATACTTCGTTTTCCGCTACTGCTGGTGGCCGGACTTGAACCGGCACGGTGTTGCCACCGAGGGATTTTAAGTCCCTTGCGTCTGCCTATTCCGCCACACCAGCGGATGGATGGAGGTGGATTCGAACCACCGAAGCAATTTGCAGCAGATTTACAGTCTGTCCCCTTTGGCCACTCGGGAATCCATCCATAACAGGTTACCCTGCCAAGAAAAAATTCTATCATAAGTCATTTCAAAATGCAAGAAAATTTATTTGTCTTTTTCATCTTTATTCATTTCAAATATTTCAGTTTTCACATGCTTTACAGATTATTCTCTTCGTCCTCTTCATAAGCGACGTTACGCAGCACCATGGCGGAGAATTTGGGCAGAGTAACCGTGATTTTGCCGGAAATTACGGGAATTTCTATTTTTTCCACAGAATAACCGCTCTCGTCCGTGTACATAAGACGGGTGAGCATGGCTTCCTTGGCCACGCCTGCCAGCCAGACGCGCACTGTCTTTTCAATCTGATGCTCATTGTTGTTGATAAGGACAATGGTGTGCTTCTTGTTGTTGAAGCGAGCATAGGCAAGATAATTGTAGTCCCTGTCAAGGCTCTTGATGGAACCGGCGCGTAACTCCTCACATTCCTTATGCATACGAATGATTTCCTTGTGGAAATTCAAAAGCTCCCGATCCTCCCTTCCCCAGGGGTAGGTTCGTCGGTTGTCGGGATCGGTAAATCCGCAGACACCCACTTCATCGCCATAGTAGAGCGTAGGGGCACCGGGCCAGGTCATCTGAATAACAACGGCCTCCCGGAATACTGCCGGATTGTTGCCCTGATTTGCCGCTTCCGGGCCAAGAGTATTGGTACGGCCCACCTTGTGGCTGGTTCTCGTCATGAAACGGGAATGATCATGATTGGAAAGCTGGTTCATGGCTACCATCTGACTGGGCATGGAAAAGCTGGAACCGTGGTGACGCATGGCGCCCCAGAAGCTGTCTGCATCTCCCAGCAAATCCAGGCGGAAGTCATCACTGTGTTTTTCCATACCTGTTAAAAACCAGGTTACAGGCTCCATAAAAGCATCATAGTTCATAACGGAGTCCCACTGGTCACCGCCAAGCCAGGGTCTGGTATCACCGTAATGCTCTGCTAAAATCAGCGCATCAGGGTTCGCCTGCTTTACAGTTCTGCGGAATTCCTGCCAGAAATGATGGTTGAACTCCGGTGAAAATCCAAGGTCAGCTGCCACATCCAGACGCCAGCCGTCCACATTGTAAGGCGGTGAAACCCATTTGGCAGCAATATGCATTACATAATCAAACAACTCCCTGGAGCCTTCATAATTCAGCTTCGGAAGGGTGTCATGACCCCACCAGCCGTCATAGGTGGGATTGTAGGGCCAGCGGTTGTTGTCATGGAACAGGAAATAATTGCGGTAAGGGCTGTCTGCTGAAATGTAAGCGCCCTTTTCGTAACCTTCCGCATTCTCATAAATGCGTTCTCTGTCCATCCATTTATTAAAGGAACCGCAGTGGTTGAACACACCGTCCAGAATAACCTTCATGCCGCGCTTGTGCGCTTCTTCCACCACCTTGGCAAACAGCTCGTTGGAAGCCTCCAGATTTGCCTTGTTGGTAACACGGTTGATGTACTTGGATGCCATGCGGTTCTCGTTCTGCCAGTCCTGCAGAAGCTCGCCCCGGTCGTCCACAATCTTACCGATATGGGGATCAATGTAATCGTAGTCCTGAATATCGTACTTATGATTGGAAGGGGAAACAAATAACGGATTAAAATAAATGACCTCGATACCCAGATCCTGCAGATAATCCATCTTGTCCATAACGCCCTGCAGGTCGCCGCCGTAAAAATATCTGACGTCCATTGTCGCCGGATAGCGGTTCCAGTCATCCACATGCTGCACCTTCTGGTTGATATACTGGTACTCGTTGTTCTGGATATCATTGGTGGGGTCGCCGTTGCAGAAACGATCCACATAAATCTGGTACATTACCGCACCCTTCGCCCACTGCGGCGTCTTGAAGCCGGGTATGATAATGAAGTTATAATAGTCGTTGCGGTCCTGGTGCAGACCGCTTCTGGCATCATAATAACCCACAATCCTGCCGACATTAATCTCAAAGCAGTAGGACAGTTCTTCGTTTTCAAGCTGTACTTCAATGCTGTAAAAATCGAAACACTCATCCGTCCTTTCCCTGGTCATGAGAAGTCTTTCACTTCCGCAGATAAAAAAGACACGGTCAATATTATTTTTTGCCGCGCGGAAACGGATGGTTACCAAATCGTAAGGGCTTGGCTCCGCGGGAGTCACATAGTCCTCAGTGGTATCGCTGAACAATGCTTTTTTGTTCAATACCGGCCGCATGGCTGTAATATACAACTGATTTTGTTCTTTACTACCGAATTGATTAAAGTCCATAAGAAAACCTCTGTCTGATTATAACGTCCTTTTTTATTTTATATGATTCCGTATATGTATGCAAGGAAAAAATGAAAGATACCTTGTTTACAAAAGGGCAGTAAAAAAGACAGCTTGGGGAGCTGCCTTTTTTAGAGAAGGTATTTCTTTCTTATGGGGTATAGCAAAAAACTATATAATGTATTGGGGGGGTTACAAGTAGTATAATAGCATAGCCCCTATTTGTCGTCCATTCCCAAAATTCACAAATATTACAAATCTCTTTGTTCATTTTTAGTAATTTTGCACAACATCCAATTGTGCACTCTGCTTAAATAAAGCATCAAATTCCTGTCCGCTGATTTTTTCTTTCTCTAAAAGAAGCTTGGCTGCTTTATGCAGAATGTCTTCGTGGCTCATGATAATGGCTTTTGCCCTGGCATAACAGTCGTCCACAATCGCCTTTACTTCGCTATCAATTTCACCGGCAACTTTTTCACTGTAAGCGCGTGTATGCGCCAGGTCCCTGCCAATGAATACCTCATCGTCATCCTCGTCATAGCTGATAACGCCGATATTTTCGGACATACCAAAGCTGGTAACCATCTTTCTTGCCACCTTGGTAGCCTTTTTAATATCACTGGCTGCGCCTGTGGTAATGTCGTCAAAAATAATTTCTTCCGCAATACGTCCGCCCAGGGAAACCATGATGTTGTGAAGCATCTTGCCTTTGGTCATGAACATTTCGTCCTTATCCGGCAGCGGCATGGTGTAACCGGCTGCCCCTACGCCGGTAGGAATAATGGAAACGGAGTAAACCGGCCCCACATCGGGAAGCTCGTGGAACAAAATCGCATGACCCGCCTCGTGATAAGCGGTAATCTTTTTCTCCTTGTCGGAAATAATACGGCTCTTCTTTTCAGTACCGATACCCACCTTAACAAATGCTTTGCGGATATCCTCCTGCTTTACGAAGAGTCTACCGTCTTTTGCGGCATAAATGGATGCTTCATTCAGAAGGTTTTCCAGATCCGCACCGGTAAAGCCCGCCGTTGTCTGGGCAATCTGTCCCAAATCAATGTCATCGCTTAACGGCTTGTTCTTGGCGTGAACCTTTAAGATTTCTTCTCTGCCGCCCACATCCGGTCTGCCAACGGCAATCTTTCTGTCAAAACGTCCGGGACGTAAGATAGCGGGGTCCAGAATATCCACACGGTTGGTCGCTGCCACCACAATAATACCTTCATTGACACCGAAGCCGTCCATTTCCACCAGAAGCTGGTTCAATGTCTGCTCTCTTTCATCGTGTCCACCGCCCATACCGGTACCACGGCGTCTTGCCACGGCATCAATTTCATCGATAAATACGATACAGGGAGCATGTCTTTTTGCTTCCAGGAACAAATCCCTTACACGCGAAGCGCCGACACCGACAAACATTTCCACGAAATCCGAACCGGAAATACTGAAAAACGGTACGTTTGCTTCGCCTGCGATTGCCTTTGCCAGTAAGGTTTTACCGGTTCCGGGAGGTCCCTCCAGCAATACGCCCTTCGGGATACGGGCGCCCACCTTGGTATATTTTGCGGGTTCTCTTAAGAAATCTATGATTTCCTCTAATTCTTCTTTTTCTTCACGCAGACCTGCCACATCTTTTAAGGTGACTTTGTCATCGCCCACATTGGCAAGCTTGGCGCGGCTTTTTCCGAAATTCATCATTCTTGCGCTGCTGCCACCGCCCGCATTCTGGGCATTCATCATGATAAAAAAGAAAGCTGCCGCCACCACGATAATCAAGGTCGGCAGAATGGAGGTCAGAAATATACTTTCTCTCTGTATATCCAGAACCCTCGGTTCTATACCGTTGTCCCTTACAAGCTTTTCCAATTCGGAAATATCAGTTGCATACAGGGTCTTTTCCTGACCACTCGCAAATGTGACATCCAAATAGCCGGTCGGTCCCTGGGCGTTTGGATGAATGACAACTTCCTCGATGTCGCCGTCCTCTAAATCCTGAACCATTTCCGCCCTTGTATATTCCACATTGTTTTTCTTCCAGGCATTGATAAGCACAATACCTAAAAGCAGCAGAACGATCACTACAAAATATTGACTAAATCCTTTTTGTTTCAATGGTAATTCCTCCTCCGTACTAATCGGCTGTTAATCATCAAATTCTACCACGCCGATATACGGTAAATTGCGATAATGCTGATCGTAGTCAAGGCCGTAGCCTACCACGAACTTGTCAGGAATCTGAAATCCTGTGTAATCCACGTTTACTTCTACAACACGTCTTTCCGGTTTATCCAGAAGGGTGCACAGATGCAGGCTTTTCGGACCTCTGTCTCTTAACATTTCCATGAGATAGCTTAATGTTCTGCCGGAGTCCACGATGTCCTCCACCACCAGTACATCCTTATCCTTGATGGGCTCATCCAGATCCTTTACGATTTTTACCACACCGCTTGACTTGGTAGCGCTGCCGTAGCTGGAAACGGACATAAAGTCAAGGGAAACCGGCATATTCAGATGCTTTGCCAGCTCGCACATAAAGAATGCGCCACCTTTTAATACGCATACTAAATGCAGGCTTTTTCCTGCGTAGGCACGATTGATTTCATCTGCCATCTCACTGATTCTTTTTTCTACATCTTCTTTGGTAACCAAAACTTCAATATGTTCCGACATCAATCTGTCCTCCTCTTAATTGTACCTGTAAAATGTATTTTGTATTCTCATTAATTTTATAAAAACTGCTGATGCGGTAACCCGGCATCCAGAGAACGTGATTTTCTTCGCATAAAAGCGGCATTTCCTCCCTAATGGAACGCGGTATTTTTTCGTTTACCATGTAGTCCTGTATGCTTTTGCGGGAAAACCTGTCATCTATGGTGAGAAAATCCCCTTTTTGACGGGTTCGCAATACCAGCGATTTTTCTATTTTATCATAATCAAACCATTTCGTATACCGATTTTGCGGAATATTTATGCTTTTTTCACAATTTATTATGCTGAAAATCACGGAATTTCCGTCAGGCAGAAAAACCTCTTTCTCCCCTTCGCCGGGTTTGGGTAGATCCACGGGAACAGAAGTACCCGGCTGCATGCCGGCATATGTCTGTATGCCGGTATTTTTACCGTTGCGGATAATCACGGAGTCGTATTCCCTGCCGGCAATTAACCCATACGGCAGGGAAATTTCCCGGTTTACCGGTCTTTGAAAAAGGGAAAGCAGGTAGTCAACATGCACCGCTCCCATGTCTTTCCGGTGCGGCGTGAGCTGCTCCAGCGCGTAGAGCAGCATGTTTTTCTGCAAAAAGGAATGATAGCGGGAAAATTTTTCACAGTCAAAACAGATATGTTTTTCTTCCGCAACGCCATTCTCCCTTGCACAGTCCTGCCATGCCTTTTTCGTTTCCTGTCCCGCAAAGTCGTTCATTTCCTGCAGCAAATCGGCTGTGCGGCAGATGTTACCTACCGCTCCGGGCGCTATCTGCTCTTCCGCATAGGGCAGAATATTATGGCGGATGCGGTTTCTGCAGTAATCGTCCTCCCCGTTGGTGGCATCCTCGCACCATCCGACCTGCAGTTCTTTGAGATATGCCTCGATTTCCGTGCGGCTGACATCAAGCAGCGGCCGGATGACCTCTATGCCGTCCTTGTCTTCGCGGGTAGGGCGAATGCCTTCCAGTCCCACCGGACCGGTGCCACGGAACAGGTGAAACAGCACGGTTTCCGCCCGATCGTTTTTGTGGTGCGCAACGGCGATTTTTAGGTGACCGCCGACATTCCTGCTCAAAGTTCCTGTTTCCGGCACTGCGCGCATTTCCGTGCCTGCTGCTTCCGGCAGCTTACCTGCTTCCATGGTTTCCGCTTCCGGTGTCTTACCTGTTTCCATGACTTCTGCTTCCGGTACTTTGCTCTCCGCGGAAGCACATTTCGTCAGCACTTCCCGGAAGGCTTCATAGCGGATGTTTCTGCCGGCTTCTTCCGTAGAAATGCCTTCCCTGCGGGCAATCTGCTCCACATCTTTTTCATATAAAAAGAACGGCACCTGCAGACTTTCGCACAGCTTCTGCACATAGGCGGCATCTTCTCCGGCTTCATTCCGGATTTTATGATTTACGTGGACAACCATAAGCCGGAAGGGGATTTTTTTCTGTAATGCAGACAACACAAAGAGGAGGCACACCGAATCGGCTCCTCCTGAAACGCCTGCCGCCACGGTATCCCCCGCAGACAGCATATGATATTTTTCAATATAAGTGCTTACTTTATCCAAAAAATCGTTCATGCAGCCATTTTAGCACATTTCTTTCGATTATGTCATCCCTTTCCGGGGCAATTTACGGTAACTTCTTCCGTGCCGTCTTTGTTGTCCACATATCTGCCGTTTTTTATACGTTTTATCCTCTGCTTCAGACGTTTTCCCAAATTCCGAAAACCAGTACGGTCATATCGTCCCGGATGTGTCCGCCGGTTTTGTGCAGCACAATCTGTAGCAGTGCCTCCGCCATTTCCCGAGGATTTTCCTGATGCAGACCGCCCAGAATGGTGCGTAAATCGATGTTCATGCTATCCCCTTCCAATGCGTCCGTGATGCCGTCCGATACCATAATAATATAATCGCCGTCGCAGAGCTGGCGGAAAATGCTCTCCTGTTCCGGCTCCTTCAAGGTTCCCAGCGGCAGTGTATTATGCTCTATTTTTTCCACCCGGTAATCCCTTTTCAAATAGGACGCCGCTGCCCCGATTTTTGTAAATTCGCAGACACCGTTGTACAAATTCAAATCGCAGATATCCAGTGTGGACATGTTCTGTGCTTCTTCGCCGGTCAAAAATGCCGTATTGATAAGCATTGCCGCAGACTTTGGATTATAACCTGCCTCAATCATCCGTTCCATCAAATCCAGAACTTCCTCGCTGTCGGCGCACGCCTTTTCCCCGGAACCCATACCGTCCGAAAGGAGCATGGTCACATTGCCGGTTTCCGACTCCAGAATAGCATAGTTGTCCCCGGAACGGGTTTCGTTTTCTTTTACCGCCTTGGCAGCACCCGTCAGAACCACAAACCCGGCTTCTTCCACAAACACAAAATTGCGCATGCAGTTATCGATGACACTGGGGCTGTTGATGGATGGCACCAGCCTTTCATTAAGCAGCACGGAAAGCATGTCCGCCGCTTCTTCCGCACTGACACCCTCCCGCTTTTCCGCTGCCATGGTAATGCCTATGCGGCTTTTGTCCTCGCGGTCTTCTATGTAATAGAGGTCCCTCACGGTAATGCCTTCTGCCTTAAACATCTGCACAACTCGGCGTTCCCTACGCACCGGAAACGGCCGGCAGGCAAAAACCTCCCCGGCTACCTGCTTCATGACGCCCGCCATTTCCCGCAGATTGTCCGCCAGAAGATGCCGGTTATTCTCTAAACATGTGCGATAATAAACACTCTGCCGGGACGGCAAGTCCGTATTTTTTGCAAGCTTGTCCCCTCCGTAAAGGCTTTGGGCTATGGCTCCGAAAGACTCGGCGTACCCAATCAGCCTCTGTCTGCCGTACTCCGACAGCAGATTTGTTTTTTCCCATCTCTCCCCAAGCAGCTTTCTCATAACTCCCTATGTACCTCTCTTTTTCTTTTTTGCCTATCCATTATAGAGGACACTGTTTTCATAATTTGTCAAAAATACACCCTCAAACCTTATTTTTGTGCGACAAAAAGCGCCCGTTCTCCGCGGGCGCATGTTTGCATCATTTATTTCGTTTTCTCATTTCCTATATCAGATTTTATTCGTCCTTGTCAATGAAAATCGTTTCATCAGGATAAACCAGCCCCAGCTTACTGTGGGCAATCTGCTCGACATATGCATTGGTTTTGGTGTAATCTTCAAATTCCTTGATTTCACGGGTCCGGACATTTTCTTCCTCAATCTGCTTCTCAAGGCTGGCTATGGTTGCATCGTATTCCGCGCCTTTTTCCTTAAGGCTGATGCTTCGGACACCGACTGCCACCAAAATCATAACGACAACAAGGCTTACCAGAAACATACTCATGCGATTCTGCCTGCGCTGGCGTTTCCTGCGATATGTACTTTTTCTCTTTCGCCTTTCTGTACTCATCCTGCATCCTTCCTCTATTGTTTCCTTATAGAAATTTTAAGCAATTTCCACTGACTCGTCAACTTGTTTTTTAACTGCTCTCTGCCCGCCTGCATTTTTCGTCTGGTGGGAATTGTGACTTTTCGTAACATTTTTTTAATCTGCTTTGCCACAAATCGGAATGGTCTTGCAATAAAGTTTAAAATCGACTGCAGTCCAAAAGAAACCCATTTTACAAAAAACGGACTGATTGTTTTCTTATATAAAAACATGCCAAGAAGGGCTCCCAGAATAGCAAACCACCGCAACGTGCCGTCACTTTCTGCATGCATGAGGTAAAAAACCTTCATGGCACAATATATCCAGAATGCCAGGTCCTCTACAGATACCCAAAATCCGTTATGGGTAATCACTCGCCTGCCGATACGCAGCAGGTCATATAGAAAGGTGATGTAAATGCCCATGATAACGGAATAAAACAAAAACAGATTTTCCTGTGCAGCAGGGCTTTCCATACATTCTCCTTACCTGAATAATCTGGCAAGCAGGGATTCGTTTTTTCCACTCTGTCCGGAAGTTTCCGAATATGTCAGGCTGTCCATTTTGCCATCCACATCCACTTCCCCTTTGTCCAGCATCAGCCGGTTCACATGCAGTTCATCGCCTTTTATCATCAGCATGCCCTGGTCGGTTTCCAGCAAAATTTCATGAATATCAAAGGAAAGCACATCGCAGACACCGTTGATGGTGCAGGTTCTGCGATTTGTCATCATGATTTTATGTACCCGTTTGTTGACTGCATTCAAATCTTCCATAAAGATTCCCCCTGCTATACTTTCTATCAGTATATGACAGGGCGGCTTGTTTTATGTCTTCTCTTACAGATAACGGAACAGTTCCTTGGCTTCGTCCTTTCTTACAGATAACGGAACAGCTCCTTGGCTTCGTCCTTTCTTACAGATAACGGAACAGCTCCTTGGCTTCGTCTTTTTTCACGGTTTCCTGTACATCAAGTACCTCTACTTTTACTTCCTTGTTTCCGAAGGAAATGGTCAGGATGTCACCCTCTTTTACGTTAGCGGATGCCTTGGCGGGCTTGTCGTTAATCAATACTCTGCCGCTGTCGCAGGCTTCGTTTGCCACGGTGCGCCTTTTAATCAGGCGGGACACCTTCAAATATTTATCCAGTCTCATATTCGTTCTCCGTTTCTGTTTAATCACTTTCATTTAACTACTGCTTACTGTTACTCTTTGTGTGCAGTTCAATATCTGCTCACTGTTATTCCTTGTCCGTTATTTAATTTCCGTCCAGCTGAACGGTGTCTGTAACGCAACTTCATATTCTTCTGTTTTCCGATTGTATTCGTCTTCCGTAATCACATTTTTGCCTTGATAATATGTAATGACAGTCGTGTCACCATCTAAAGAACCAATTATGGAAAAATTCTCCACTATCTCCGCTCCGGTTCCGGCTGCATTCATCCGGTAAAAATCATTTCCGGACTCTGCAGCACTGCCGCTATAAAACACCTCTATAATTCCGTTCTCATAAAGTGAAAAATTGGTGCGGTAGCCAAACTCAAAATCCGGGAAAACATGCACCGCTTTGCTGCCGTCATAAGTATACAAATCGTAATTCCAGGGATTTGACGCATCTTCACCGCCACCTATAATAAGCTCCTGTGTGCCATTTCCGTCAATGTCATAGAGCGCATAATAAACCTTCTGTGCATGGCGGATTTCTGAGCCGATGTCTTTTCCAAAGCTGTTTTCATAGGCGAGCAGGTCCTCTTTTTCCAATAAATCCTGATAGAAGTTATTCTGCACCATGTCGCGGTACTCTGCAATGATATCACTGTAAACTCCCGCCTCTTCATCCTCTGTGTTGCCTGCGGCTCCGGCTCCTTCCGCTGCTCCGCCACTGTCATTGTTGTCTGCAGTTCCGGCTCCTTCCACTGCTCTGCCACTGTCATTGTTGCCTGCAGTTCCGGCTCCTTCCACTGCTCTGGTTGCATCCGCAGTTCCGGCTCCGGCTACATCATTGTCCCCTGTGCCGCCGTTCTGCGCATCTTCTTTGGATATGGTTTCCCATAATTGTGTGTCCGGCTCTTTTTCCTGCCCGCAGCCTACAAACAAAACGCTCATGGCGAGTGCTGCTGCCGCTATATAACCGTATTTCCTGATCTTTCTTTTCATGATTTCCCCTTCTCTCATATATAAATAAATTTTTTGACTTATTTTGTTTTTGCTCATTATGGGGTCAAATTGAAAACTGCTGCTTTGGCTTTATTTTTGACTTTATTCCTTGTTTTCCACTACCGGGTCAAACTGAAAGTCTCTCCTCTGGATTTTCTTTTGACTTTTCTTCTTATTTTCTACTACTGAGTCAAACAAAAATTCCTTGCTCCGATTTTTCTTTTGACTTTATTCCTTGTTTTCCACTATGAAGTCAAGCTGAAAGCCTCTTCTCTGATTTTTCCTTTGACTCCACTACCTCTTAAATCATTATGGAGTCAAACTGACTTCCAGAATAGCTTAACGCGACAAATTAAAAAGAGAACCTGGCGGACCAGATCCTCTTTCATTCACGTTCGTCTTTTTAGATTAGTTCATAGCATCCTTTAATGCTTTACCAGCTTTGAACTTAGGAGCCTTGGAAGCTGCGATCTTCATGGTTTCGCCGCTCTGAGGATTTCTGCCTTCTCTTTCTTTTCTCTCAACTACTTCAAAGGTACCAAAGCCAACTAACTGAACTTTTTCACCCTTCTTTAATTCATCTGTAACAACTGCGGTGAAAGCTGCTAATGCTTTCTCTGCGTCCTTCTTGGAAATTTCAGCCTGATCAGCTACTGCTGCAACTAATTCTGTTTTGTTCATGTCGAACTCCTCCTCTTAATGGGCTTTCTTGATTTGTATCCTACATAGATGTTCCGCTTGAAACGTCTATACATATTTATATCTGCTTTTCATACTTTTGTCAAGAATTTTTGCCCTATTTATGCGGATTTCTGCGCATTACATATATGTTCCCATGTTAAACACCCAATGATGGTTAAAGTAAATTTCGCCGTCCTTCCGATAAGGTGCAAATCCGGTCGGTTCTCCCCCTGCCATATCCTGTTCCATCTGGCGGATAATTTCTTCCTGCACATGCTCTGGCGTATGCGTAAGCGCCATCCAGCCGCTTAAGGAAACCGGAATATCCATCTGCTCCTGCAATAAAAGCTGTAAGCCATTTTTATTGTATAAATCCCGCATTTCTCCAAGAGTCAGGTCCCTCACATGAGAAAAATCACGCATTCTTTCCAAAAAATCCACCTTATCCCGCAGCTCTTCCTCCTGCACCGTCATATCCATTAAAATCAGCTTGCCGCCTGGTTTTAATACCCGCTTCATTTCCGCAAATATCTTGTCCGGGTTCACGAAATGGTGAAATGCCAGCCGGGACATGACGATGTCAAAACTCTTGTCCGCAAAAGGAAGATTTTCCGCCATTCCTTCCACAAATTCCATGTTTATAAGACCGACTTTTTCCGCTTCTTCCCTGCCCACCTGAAGCATGGCAGGTGTGGCATCCAGGCATGTCACCTTTGCCGCATAGGGGGCAAAAGCTCTGCCGCAAATACAGGTTCCTGCTGCCACCTCCAGCACATGATCCGTTTTCTGCGGTCCGGTCCTGTCTATCATGTACTGCCGGTACTCTGCCTTTGACAGATGATAGCCGTTGTTGTCAAAAGACTGCGCCTGCACTCCAAATGATTTCTGAATGTCGGTTATGTTATTTTTGAAATCCATTGCTGTTCATCCTTTCCATAGCTTGCTTGTGTTCCTTTTTCCGGGGCATAGCATATACTTGTTTACATTGCACTCCTTTTCTGCTCATTACTTGCGCTTACTTGTGTTTCATGTTTCCCCGGTTCATAACTTACGCCTGCTTCTGTTTCACTCTTTCCTGCTCATTGCGTGCCATTGCTTCGGCATTTCTACCTGCTGCCTGCACCTTGCTCCAGCTCAAGCAGCTTCACTTTCTTGTCGATGCCTCCTGCATATCCGGTCATGCTTCCGTCGGCTCCCACCACCCTGTGACATGGCACAATCAGGGATATAGGATTGTGACCAACGGCACCGCCCACCGCCTGTGCACAAACATGCCGCTTCGCTCCGGCATTTTTCGGTGTGGTGGCTGCGGCAGGTTCTTCCGCCAGCTTCCGGGCGACTTCGCCGTAGGTCATGGTTTCACCATAGGGGATTTCCAGCAGGATGTCCCACACCTTCCGGCGGAATTCACTGCCCTTTAAGCGGAGCGGCGGTGTAAAATCAGGATTTTTCCCACGAAAATACAAATCCAGCCACTTTTTTGTCTGCACAAAAACAGGCAGTTTCTTTTCTTCATGATAGGAAGCAAGCGTATCCGCAAAATATTTCTGCCCGTCAAACCACAAGCCGGTCAGTGCCTCCCCGTCACTCGCCATAGTAATGCCGCCCAGCGGTGACTCATAATGCCAGGTATATTCCTGCATGCCCGGCACAGCCCCGCCGGATACCGCCCACAAATACAAGCTGGCAACACTGCCGTAAGGAGAAAACCGCTTTCTGTATGTTTCAAACTGTTCGCGGCTTATTTCTTCTTTGCCATACAGGATTTTGAGTCCCCGCAGAATTGCCAAATCCCCATAGCTGAATACATCCGGTCTCTGCATACAGAAAAGCAAAATCATTTCCGCCGTCCATACACCAATACCTTTCAGGGCGGAAAGTTCCCGGATAGCTTCCTCGTCACTTTTCTGCCAGATGCCTTCTAAATCAAATTCTTTTGCCTGTACCTTCTGTGCAAAATCTGTCAGATATTCCGCCTTACGGAAAGTCATGCCGTAAGACTGCAGCTTCGATATGCCCGCCTCCAGAATACTTTCCGCACAGACAGTTCCCAAATCCTGACGCATGCGCTGCCAGATGGTTGCCTGCGCCTTCATGGAAATCTGCTGCCCAATGATGTGATGCACCACCGAAGAAAACAAATCCGTGTCCACTTCCCTGTTTACATGCCCCACCTTTTCTATCACTTCTGCGAGCTTTTTGTCCCGCCTGCTTAAATATTCCATTTCCTTTTCCCCATATGCAAAATACATGGCAATCTCCTTTTATTTCTTCTTTATTGCAATTATATTACTTTTTCTTTCTTGAAACTATGAATATATAGTTGTAAATTAAAACTATATCGTCAATTTGCAGGAGAAACCATGAAACCGGACAACAAAGATTTTATCAATTCCGTCAATTTAAATATCCACACAGATTTTCCTTATCTTATTTTAAATGTAAAAAATGATGTGGCAGTTCCCCGCAATCCAGGCTTTCATGTCATGCACTGGCATGAGGATTTGCAGTTTATTTACGTATTGGAGGAAATGGTGTTACAAGAGCTTTTTGTTTCCGGATTATTTTGTTTCTTTTTACACGGGCAGTCCCGCCGCCAAACTGACGGCAGCGCTTACCGCAAATCCGCAGATTACCGTTGTTTTTCTGGGAAATGAAACTTGGCATACCTCTATTTTAGAACATTTGCAAAAACTCATTTCGCTGGAAGAAAATAAAATGGCGGAAAACAGAGATGATTTTTACTGCTGTGAGGTGCTTGCCACGTTATCCTCCATGTGGTTGATTTTATTAAAAAATATTCACACTGCGGGCGGCAGCGTGGATAGTGTCGTGAGTAAAAGGATGCACCTTTTTCTTCAATATATAAATGACCGTTTTGCCGAGGAAATCACTTTGGAGGAATTGGCAGAAAGTGCCCACGTCAGCAAATCCGAATGTCTCCGCTGTTTTAGGGTAAGCCTCCAGACAACGCCCTACCGCTATCTTATGGATTTCCGGCTTTCCAAAGCAACAAAACTCCTCAACGAAATCGCCAGCTGCACGGGTTTTCACGGTCAGAGTTATTTCGGCAAATGTTTTCGTGAAAAAATGAACTGCACACCGCGGGAATACCGGGCAAGGAAATAATATTGAGAGCTCTTTCTTCCCAAAATTTTTTACAATTTATATTGCATAAAATTTCCGTTTTTTACAAAACCAAAATCTGTATACAAAAGAACGCCCATATCGGAAGCCGTAATCTGCACAGTACCGCAGCCATACCCCTTCGCCTCTTTTACGACACGGGACAGTAATTCCCTGGCAATTCCCTGTCTGCGATACCTGGGATTTGTATACATACTGGACAGCAAAGCTATTTTTCCACTGGGGCAGCTGAAATAAGGCGGCTTTTCCACAAAAGACATGCCGCTTGTTCCTATAATTTCTCCATTATCCACCGCCAGCCATGACACGAATGTGCCGTCCGCCATATGCCGGTCGTAATAGTCGTTCAACGCAGGACGCAAATCCATATCTTCCTTGGCGCCTTCCTCCCTTAATTGATTAATTCTCATTTCTATAAACCGCGGAAGCTCCTTCTTTGATAACTTCTGGTACACAATGGACATGCTGTTTCTCCTTTTGCCGTAATACATAAAATGATGCAGATTTTAATTTCAGGCTTATTTGCTTCTTACGTTTTTCTTTGCATAGAAGCAGATTTCGTATTTTGGCTTATTTGCTTCTTGTGTTTTTCTTTACATAGAAGCAAATTTTATATTTTACCTTATTTGCTGTTCCATCTTAGAAGCAGATTTTCCAATTTCTTTCATTTGCTTCTTTTATATTCTTAAATATGATATGGCAAGAACGTATTTTTGATATTTTATACTTTTTACTCTTTTTCGTTGGAGCATTTCAGACAAAAAAGCAAATTTGCTTCTACCAGGTCTAAAACAAGAGAAGCAAATTGCCGTTTTTTCATTTTTTGCTTCTAAATTTTGCCGAATAACCTTAATTATACGAAGCCCCTTCTGCCATATGCCCCTACGATTCGTAAGCCGCAATCACATCTTCAATGCGGTCGGTCAGGATTTGCTCCGGGGAAAGCTTGTAAATTCGTGCTAAATCACAGACTTCCGTTAAAAGCTCTCCCACCTGCGCCTCGGCATCCTTGGAATAGGCTTCTTCCGGTACGGCACGCAGCTTTTGAACCGCTTCTTCTATTTTCTGAAGAGCCTCTTCCTTATTAGTATGTCTGTCGTAAAGCTTGTCCGCCTTCTTTAATACCTTGGTCGCTCTGGTCAGCGCCGGAAGCTCTATGGGAATATCCCTAAGCGGAGTGGAAGCCCAGGTTTGTCCGGCTTTTTCCTGCTTCTTGATTTCTTCCCAGTTCTGCAGCACCTGTTCGGAGGTATCCGCCTCCACCGTGCCAAACACATGCGGATGTCTACGGACCATTTTCTGCGCCACATCATTTACCACATCCTCCATGGTAAAAATGCCCTCTTCTTTGGCAATCTGCGCATGCATTACTACCTGAAGCAGCACATCCCCCAGTTCTTCCTGCAAGTTTCCGGCATTGCCGGTCGTATCGTAAATACGGATGGCAGCCAGAACCTCCGCCGCCTCTTCCATCATGCAGGGACGCAGACTGTCGTGAGTCTGAACCTTGTCCCACGGGCAGCCATTCTCGCTTCGCAGCATGGCGATAATATCTAAGAAATCCTCATATGTGTATCTGTCCTTAAATTCCATCTTGTTCCTCCTGATGTCATTTTCAATCAATGCTTCTGTTATCTCATACTTCTGCTATCTCACACTTCTATTATCTCAAGCTTTTATTTCACTGCTTTTAGATTTTCAGCCTTACTGTGCTTTTTCCAGCTCTTCAAAGGAATAGCTTACATCCTTGTCCTCGGCGTCTACCTGGACGGTGTAGCTGCGGGGTGTATAACCGGTTTTCCGCAGGGTCACCACATGCACGCCCTCGGTCTTACGGAAGCTGATGGGAGCAATGCCAATATAGTTGCCGTCCACATAAACCTCCACATCCTTCGGTGCGTCAATGTGCACCTGGTAATAATTCTTAGTGGTGTTGTTGCCTGTGCTGTCACCGGAAGAAACCGTTGTGTTAGAACCGGTCTCTTCGTCCTCATCGCCGTCCGAGCTTTCCAGTTCAATCTCAATGCCGGCGAAAGCTTCCGCCACCTTTAGGTAGCTGACCACGCTTTCGTAGCCGTCCGCTTTGGCAAGGAGCTGGTGAATACCATACTGCAAAGTAACCGGCAGGCTGGTGTCCACCAGGTTGCCGTCCACATACAAGGTAGCCGTAGAAGGCGTCATGGCAAAAACAACCTGACCGTACTGCGGCTCCGCAATTTCAAAATCACTGATATCTACTAAAGTTTCCTGATTTCGCACAATGTTGACATTCTTGGTACCGCCGCCCCCGGCTGTGGAAAACTGCACTTCGTAACTGCCCTCGGGCACCACCAGAAGCATATCCTCCGTAATCTGGCGGATCTGGTTCTGTCCGACTTCAATCCAGCCGCCGATAAAGCTCTCATCTCCCGAGAGCCTGAGGTAACCGTGTCCTTTTTCTACCACAATACTGACCACCGTTGTGTCAATGCCGTAAAAATCCAGTACGTCCACCTCGTTCAAATCCATTAGGTCAACTTCTTCGCCCTCGGAAAAAATCTTGGTCTGACCGGTAATCTTGTATACATCATTGCCAATCGTAACATTATGGCTGCGGCTGTCAATGCTGTAACGGGACACCGATTTGTTGTTCCATGAAGAGGCGGAAAGGCTTAATGTATTCAGCCGCTTGGTGGATTTCATAAACGTAACGTCTACAATATCCCCTTCTTTAATCTGATCGCGGGAAAGCGCCTCCCCGAATTTATCCGTAAAAGAAGTAATACCGTCATAGGTCAGAGTGTAATTCTTATCCACCGTCAGGTTGTAAAAGGTAATCTGGTTTTCCCCTTTGTTTACCTTTACCACCACAGCCGTGTCGGCAGAGTCATAATCGCCGGACTGCGCCCCCGAAGTATTGCCGCTGGTTCCGTCTGCCGGGTTGCCATTGGCACTGCCTGCTGCCGATGCCGCACTGCCGGTAGCGCCGGATGCTGCCGATGCCGGATTGCCGTTAGTGCCGGATGCTGCCGATGCCGCACTGCCGCTGGCACCGGATGCTGCCTGACCGGAGGTTTTCCTGCCGCAGCCCGCTGTAAGCAACATGGCGGGAAGTAATATTCCAGCAAGGAAACCCATTCCTATTCTTTTGTATATGTAGCCGTACCGATTACCCATGTATCTTTCCTTCCTTTAACCTATGTGCGACGTATGATCTTGCCGTACGTTGTTCCGTCACCCTATACCCACCGTGTGTACAAGCCTTCGTCACCTTGTGCCGCCGTCTTACCGCAGATGCGCCACGTCCCGGAATACCTTATCCAAAAAGTTCTGCTTCTGCTGCTCCTGTTCCATCAGAATGTTCAACTTTTCAATATTTTTATCCGGTGTCCAGACCTTTCTGGCGTTGTAGTAGAAATTCACGATTTTCCAGAACTTCACCGGATATGCCAGCCGGTAATATAATTCCACAAAGGAACGCGCCGGCAGGGGATTTCCCACATCATATGCATGCAGAATGCATTCGCCCAGCTCCACGCTCCAGTTGTTTTTTTCCATGACCTTGCGCAGGTACAGGCAGATGTCCCTGACCGGATTATCCATCACCAGCTTTTCAAAATTGATGACCGCAAATTCCCGGTTCCCGCGGATGATGTTGTGCTGCTGATAGTCGCCATGACACAAAAAGCCCTTTTCCTTAATATACTCCGTGTCACTGTCCAATGCAAATCCCTTCCATTCACCGGACACTTCAAGCGCCTGATTTAAGAAATACGGATACCGTGCGAGCAGTGTCACCTCAAAAGCCGACTTCTGCCCTTTTTTGCACAAATACTGCCAGACCTTTTTCAGCTCCCGGTTGTGCTTCTCATATTCATGGGTAAGGGAATACACCGATAAATCCCCGGCTTCTCCGGGCGGTAAAACCATCAGTCTGTGCAGGCGGGAAAGCATGGATGCCGCTTCTCTACACTCCTGACTGTCCCGGATATTGCACTCCCGGTTGTCAAAATATGACTTCAGCATATATTTTCTGCCGTCGGTATCCTGACAAAAAAGTGCCCCTTCCTTAGTGGGAAAAATCCGCTCGCAGCTTACGCCTTCGTCTGCCAGTTTCTTCAGTACCCGGGCCTGCAAACCCGCTTTCTGCTCACTGCCGTTATATTCCTTAAAAATAAAACATCCGTTGTCTGTGTCACAGAGCAAAGCTCCCCTGCCCTTTCTGACACGAACTGCCTCTATATCATAAAGCTCCAGTAACCCGGTTACTCTGTCATTCACGTCTTTTCCTCCCACACGATATTACGGTTTTCAAAACTCTAACCTATCATATGAAAAGAAAGAAAAAAGTATGTTAAGAATGACGCAGTTCCTTTGCCCGGGAAATCAGATAGTCTTTTTCGTTTTTTTCGGGAGTTTCCAGAACCTCGTCCAGAAGCTGCTTCAGAATATCTCCCAGCTCTCTGCCGGGCTGTAAACCCGCCGCAATCAAATCCCTGCCGTTCACCGCAAGTGTCCGCAGGGAAACACATTCCTCTGCCTCACGGATTTCCCGGTAGCAGGTGTCCCATGCCGCAAGATTGCTTAATTTTTCTTCGCGCAGATACATGCTCTGGGCAAGAAGGTCTGCTTTTTTTACCAGAAGAAAGTCGTCAAACAAATCCTCCCCTATTTTGTTGACTGCCCGCCGCACAATACGCCTGTCAGGAGCAACACCGTTGCCGTAATCATGAAAACGCACCAGCCTACAGACCTTATCCGTGGTGTCGTTATCCATGCGGAGCCGCCTTAAAATAACCCGGCTCATTTCCGCGCCCATTTCCTCATGTCCGTGAAAATGGGTAATGCCTTTTTCATCCACGGTAAGACACTGCGGTTTGGCAATGTCATGCAGAAGCATGGTGAGACGCAATACTTTATCCGCCGGAACTTCTAAAAGGGAATGCAGAATGTGTTCTCCCACGTTGTAGCAGTGGTGGGGGTGATTCTGCAGTGTTTCCATGGCAAGGTCAAATTCCGGGAAAAATACTTTAGTGACGCCGCATTCGTAAGCCGTCCGAAGATAATCGGGATGCGGCGAAACCATCAGCTTCAAAAGCTCCGTCTGGATGCGTTCCGCACTGATTTTTTCCAGATTGCCCGCCAGTTTGTGAATGGCAGTAAGGGTATTTTCCTCAATCCGGTAACCCAGCTGCGCCGAAAAACGGATGGCGCGCAGCATCCGGAGAGCATCTTCCGTGAAACGTTCTTCCGCATTGCCCACACAGCGGATAATGCCGTCCTTCAAGTCCTTCTGTCCCTCAAAAATATCAATCAGACCCGCCGTTTCATTGTAAGCAAGGGCATTTATGGTAAAATCCCGCCGCTTCAAATCTTCTTCCAGGCTGCCGGTAAAAGAAACCTCCTTCGGGTGCCTGCCGTCCTCGTATTCGCCGTCGATACGATAGGTGGTGACTTCAAAGCCTTCCCTGTCCAAAAGAATGGTCACCGTTCCGTGCTGGATGCCGGTGTCGATGGTGTGGGAAAACAGCGCCTTCACCTCCATGGGCTTTGCCGAGGTGGTAATATCCCAGTCGTTGGGTGTTCTGCCAAGCAGGCTGTCCCGGATGCATCCGCCGACCGCATAGGCTTCAAATCCGGCCTCCTGCAGGACGCCGATAATTTTATTTACTTTTCCGGGCATCTTGATTTTCACATCTGTCATAATACGTTTCTTTCCTTTGCAATCTGCACATTCAACCTCTGAGGTTCCATTACCGGAAAAAGGTCCGAATTTCTCCGGACCTTTTTGTCACCTGCTTCCTGCCGTTATTTAATCTTCCATAATCTTTACGGGTTCACCTTTTTTCACATAATAATAACTGTTGACACCGTCTTCGGTCACCATATAAAGAATGCCGTCTGCATAATTTACCACATCGGTTACATTTTCCGCAACCAGTTCCTTTTTCTTACCGCTTTTGCCGGCACTGTAAAGGTTTTCATCCTCTATATAGAAGATGGTCTTGGATGCTTCGTTATAAGCCATGTTATTTCTGTTTGCGAAATCATTGGAAATCTTAACCAGTTTCTTTTTGCTCTTGCAGTAATAAAGCTCCGCCTCGTCACTTACCACATAGATATTGGATAAATCCCTGCCTGCCACATAACCGTTAATATAAACATCACCTTCGTACAGTTCGGTTTCTTCCCTGTCTGCGCCGAATTTGGTAATCTTATACAGTTTGCCGTCCTTCAGATAAATAAGAGATTTTCCGTTCTGCGCTACCGTAATTTTGCTGATGCCGTCCGCATCGCAAAGCTTGGCGCTGTCCTTGCCGTCCTTATTCAGGTAGCAGATATCGCCCTCGGTTGCAAATACCCATTCCGTCAGCTTGGAACGGTTTACCAAAACACCGCTGCTCTGGTTGCCGAATGTATAATCCCGGGCGGTAGTTTCATATTTATAATTCCACATACCGATCAGGGCATCACCGGCTACCTTGGAAGGCTCGTCCATGCCGATGCGGTAGAAATAAGTATTGTCTGATTTGGTGAAAAGAATTTCGGAAACACTGTTGTTAAAATAATAGGAGCCGGAAACATCACGGGAAATCTTTTCCGCGTCCTTTCCATTGTACCAGTAAAGCTTTACATTGGAAGAGTCGCTGTTGTCCGTGTAGAAAAAGGATTTTCCGTTGTCACCGATGGCAAGCGGAATGCAGCCGTCCTTGTCCACTTTTTTGCCGTCCTTTCCGACAACCGCCACATAAAGCGTGTTATCGGAATTTCCTTCGTAGTCCTTTAAATAAGCCACCTGCTTACCGTTAGGAGAAACAAGATAATTGTATGCGCATACATCTGTATCGATTTTTTCGGAATTATCTTTTTTCACATTGTATACATAAAGGGTGGTTGCTGTGTAATCAGCTCCAACCGTGTATGCAATGCTGCTGCCGGAGTAGCTGACCTCCATATTCAGGACGTCGTTCTCGATTTCCACCGGAGTAAGCTCACTGTCTATTACATACAGAGTATCATCCGTTGTCAGATATGCAACGACACTGTTGTCATAATTATATGCCAGGGTGTCTACATTATTTACTTCCAGCTCTTTTCCATCCGTGGTAAAGAAGCTGGAACCGTTATACATCAGATTTTTCTCTGAAAATTCAATGCCGTCCTTCGTTTTTCCCTTCGGCAGGAAAATCGCCACAACTACAATCACCGCTACCAGCACAATGCCAATCAGAATCACCGGCACAAAAGGAAATCCCTTTTTCTTTTTCGGCGGCTCCGCTGCCGGGGTACCACTTGACACATTTGTCATATTTGCCGGAGCGTTGCCTGTGCCGTTTCCTGCTGTACTGTTTGCTGCAGCTGCCACGTTGCCAGCTGTTCCTGCTGCATTTGCGGCTGTATTCATCGCGCCCGTCACATTTACTGCACCTGCTGTATTTGCCGCTTCTGGTGCAGCCTCGCCTGCAGCGTTATTTGCTTCACTGTCTACCGATGTCAGTCTGGCACCGCATTTGGGACAAAATACAGAGTCATCGGGTAACTCTGCTCCACACTGGTCACAAAACATATTTTTTCCTCCTTACCAATCCCGTTCTTTCACGTATTTTATTGCATATTTATACTTTTCTGTTTCCAACACTTTTATTTCAGGTTTTCCTGTGAAAATCCAAAGGGTAAAATTTCCCGCAGGGTGAACTGCCTGCAGGTTTCGGGTGCGTCACCCGACAAAATCAGAAATTCGTCCGGGGCACAGAATTCTGCCATGACCTGCCTGCATACACCGCAGGGAGTACAGAATACCGGAGGTCCGCCTTCCTTGCCACCCACAATTAAGATAGCTGCAAATTCTCTCTCCCCTTCGCTGACTGCATGGAAGAAAGCCGTCCTCTCCGCACAGTTTGTGGGAGAATATGCCGCATTTTCTATGTTGCAGCCGCCGTATATTTTGCCGCCCTTTGTAAGCAGCGCCGCTCCCACCTGAAAATGGGAATAGGGCGTATAAGCTCTCCTGCGAAACGCCGTTGCCACCTCAAAAAGAGCCGCAACCTGTTCTTCTGACAATCGTTTTTTTGTCATACAATACCTGTACCTTTCAGGTGTTTTGCACCTTGGGCTTTTGCACCTTAGACTTTCTTATCCCGAACTTTAGCACCCTGTGAAAAGTTTATTTTTCATTCTGTTTCATAATCTTTACCAGACGGCTGGTGCCCAGTCTGTCGGCGCCCAGTTCTACAAATTTTTCTGCATCTGCAAAAGAAGAAATACCGCCTGCTGCCTTGATTTTCACCTGTGGACCTACATGCTCCTTGAACAGGGCAACATCTGCAAATGTGGCTCCGCTTGTGGAAAAGCCGGTGGAAGTCTTGATGAAATCGGCTCCGCTGTTCGTAACCACTTCGCACATTTTTACCTTTTCTTCTTCCGTAAGCAGACATGTTTCAATGATTACCTTGAGAACATTGCCGCCGCAGGCATCCTTCAGGGTACGGATTTCTTTTTCCACCAAATCAAATCTGCCGTCTTTGACCCAGCCTAAATTGATAACCATATCGATTTCATCGGCGCCCTTTTTCAGAGCGTCCTTTGTTTCAAATTCTTTTACGGCAGTGGTATTGTAACCGTTGGGAAATCCGATTACGGTACAAATTTTAAGCCTGTCCCCCACATAATTTTTCGCCTGCTCCACGTAGGAGGGAGGGATGCACACCGATGCGGTTTCATAGCGCATGCCGTCATTGCAAATCTGCCTGATTTCTTCCCAGGTTGCTGTCTGTGCCAGCAGCGTATGGTCTACTTTTGCCAATATATCTTTCTGTGTCATAATTTCTGCCTTTCCTGTTCTGTCGTTCTGCCCACCGGTTTCTGCCGGCTTGCGGTCTGACTTGTTTCTTGCCGATTATGCCTGTCCGACACGCCTTTTTCTCATCCGTTGTTCGGATTTTCCTTGTCTGATTTTGCTTATTTCCGGCTATGCCAGCTTCAGCGCTACTTCCATCATTTCATGGAAGGATGTCTGGCGTTCTTCTGCGGAAAGTGCTTCGCCCGTATACAGATGGTCGGAAATGGTCAGCATGCAGAGAGCTTTCTTTCCGGCTCTGGCTGCATTCATGTAAAGCGCTGCCGCTTCCATTTCTACGCACAAAATCTGCATCTTTTTCCACTGGTCGTTTGCCGTTTCGTCATCCGTATAGAACGTATCGGAGGATAAAATGTTGCCCACGGCTACGGGAATATTTTTCTCTTCTGCAATTTCCACTGCTTTCCGAAGCAGTCCGAAATCCGCAATGGGCGCAAAGGTGCCGGGCAGCTTGTACTGGCTGGCAAAATTGGAATTGGTGGAAGCTCCCATACCGATTACCAGATCCCTTACCTTTACTTTATCGGAAATTCCGCCTGCGGAACCGATACGGATAATCTGGTCCACATCATAAAAATGGTATAATTCAAAGGAGTAAATACCGATGGAGGGCATCCCCATGCCGCTGCCCATGACGGATACTTCTTTTTCTTCATAGGTTCCGGTATATCCAAACATATTTCTGACTGTGTTAAAGCATTTTACATCTTTTAAGTAAGTGTCTGCAATGTACTTTGCACGTAAGGGATCCCCCGGCATCAGTACGGTCTTTGCAATATCACCTTTTTCAGCTCCGTTGTGTGGTGTAGACATAAGAAATCCTCCTTTTTATTGGGATAAAAGTCACGAAATCATAAACAATCATTCACTCGAGAATTCGTGCTTACGCACTTCACATCCTGCTTCGCAGGATATTCTCTCGTTAATGAGCCCAGAAAACCAAATGTCACCTTCGGTGTCGCTTGGTTTTCCTTGAGGCTCATTATATCATCTTTTTTGCAATATCACAAACCCATAGTTGCAGCGTTTTAAGTTTTCGTAAGCTTTCTCTTTTCACTCCGCCTGACGCATCTCCGCCTTTTCCTTTTTTCTCCGGATCAGGAACATGGCGATTCCTGCGCCGCAGATTATGAAATAGCCGAGAATACTTATGATATCCGGCACTTCTCCAAGGAATATCATTCCCAGCAAAGCCGCAAAGATAATTTGCGTGTAATCATAAACCGACAGTTCGCCGGCGGGCGCATAGGTGTACGCCGCCGTAATGGAAAACTGACCCAGAGTGGCGGAAACACCCGCCATCAAAAGGGATGCCAGCTGCCACCAGGCGAGCGGCGCATGGTTAAAAATAATAAACGGAACCGCGCTGACACAGGAAAAAACGGAGAAGCAGAACACAATGAGCGGTCCGGGTGCTCCGTGTTTGGCAGCCAGACGCACATTGGTATACGCAAGTCCGGCCCCCATACCGCCGATGAGACCAAGAAATGCCGGGAACGTAGCCACATTATCAAAACCCGGCCGCAGAATAAACAATGCTCCCACAAATGCCACAATCACACAGCCAAGCTGGTACGGCCTGATGGTTTCCTTTAATAAAAAATAGGAGAAAATGATGGCAAAAAAGGGAGATAACTTATTAAGCATGGAAGCATCCGCAATATTAAGCTTACCTATGGCATAAAAATTGGCAAAAACACCTATGGTTCCGAATAAAGAGCGGAAAAATATGTATTTTCCGGCTTCCCCCGGAATGGAAAAGGAAATCCTTTTTTTCTTCATTGCCCCGAAGGAAAAGAAAACTGCCACCAGATTGCGGAAAAAGCTTTTTTCGATAGCCGGTAAATCACCCGCCAGCTTCACAAACAGATTCATGAACGCAAATCCAAAAGCCGCCAGAATGATATAAAAAATGCCTTTATACTTGTCTTTGATTTTCATAAATACAGACTCCTTTTTACAGACACCTCTGCTTTATTTTACTGTAGGGATGCTCCGGTATCACGTCTGGTTCCCACAAATACTGCTGCCGACCGGGGATGCATAAGGTATTCTGTAACCGCCTCCCTGTTATTCTCAGTTTCGCCGCCGTCCAGGGCAGTGTCCGCAAAGCACCTCCACTCATATGTTTCCGGAAGCTCAGGCAGTTCAAACCTCTGCGCCTCCCAGTAAACATTCAGTGCCAAATATACCAGATCCTCTCCCCGGTCCGTCTTCCCCGCATAACAGACTGCAAGGGCCTTCGTATCCCGGTCAACATGACCGCTGAAAGGACGCTCTGTATGAATACTTACCGCCGGCAGACCGGTCTCTGACGGAGACAGGTCATTCCGTATTGCCGCATGTTCTCTTCTGAACCAGATCATTTTCTTAAAAAACCGGTAGAGTTCCCGGTTGGTATCGAGCCGCTTCCAGTCCAGCCAGGAAATCTCATTGTCCTGACAATAGGGATTATTGTTTCCAAAACGGGTGTCCCCAAACTCGTCCCCCGCCAGGAACATCGGAGTTCCGCGGCTGCACATCAGAGCCATACATGCATTTTTCATCATTTTCAAACGAAGTCTGCGGATTTCCCGATCCTCCGTTTCTCCTTCCGTTCCGCAATTCCAGCTCCGGTTGTCATCATTTCCGTCTGTATTGTTCCACCCGTTGTCCTCGTTATGCTTTCCGTTGTAGGAATAAAGATCCCAGAGGGAAAAGCCGTCATGACAGGTAATAAAATTAATAGAAGAATCGTAGCCCTGATACTGACCGGTATAAAGATCCGGTGATCCGGTAAGTCTGTTTGCCGCTGCCTCTGCAAACCAGTAATCTCCCTTCAGAAAGCTTCTCATATCGTCCCGATACTTTCCGTTCCACTCAGCCCAGCGGGTAAACGCCGGAAAACTGCCCACCTGGTAAAGTCCGCCGGCATCCCATGCCTCTGCAATGAGTTTCACGTTCCGTAAGATGGGATCACCTGCCAGATTTTTCAAAAGCGGCGGCTGGTTCATCGGCGAACCATCTTCATTTCTTCCCAGAATGCTGGCCAGATCAAACCGGAAACCATCTACGTGATATTCAATGGTCCAGTATCGCAGACACTCCAGAATCAGCTGCTGTACCACCGGATGATTACAGTTGAGTGTATTTCCGCAGCCGCTGAAATTATAATACCAGCCCTCCGGTGTCAGCATATAATAAATCCGGTTATCAAATCCCTTAAAAGAAAAGAAGGAGCCTTTTTCATTTCCTTCTGCTGTATGGTTAAACACAACATCCAAAATCACTTCAATACCATTGGCGTTCAGTTCGCGTATCAGGGTTTTCAGCTCATCACCTTCCCTGTTAAACTCTTTTTTCGCAGAATAACTGGTATTCGGAGCAAAAAAGCTCACCGGATTATAACCCCAGTAATCCAAAAGCATTCTGCCGTTAACCTCACGCTTTCCCATGGTTTCATCAAACTCAAAAATCGGCATCAGCTCCACAGCCGTAATACCGAGATCCTTCAGATAAGGAATCTTTTCCCGGATTCCTTCAAATGTCCCCGGATGGGCAACACCTGATGAGGCATCCATCGTAAATCCCCTGACATGGAGCTCATAAATAATCAAGTCCTGTATCGGGCGCACCGGATCCGTGTGATCCCCCCAGTCGAAATCGTTGACCACCACCCTTGCCCGGTATCCATGATCCTGATTAGGCTGTTCTCCCCACACACTCTGGCCGGTAACAGCTCTTGCATAAGGATCGAGAAGCGGTAATGTTTTATTAAAAATAAGTCCTTTTTCCGGAGCATAAGGACCATCTACCCGGTAAGCATACTCAAAATCATAGATATCAAGCCCAAAAACTATCATGGAATAGACACTTCCAATGCGGTAATGTTTGGGAAAAGGCAGAATGGCATACGGTTCTTTTTCACCTCTGTGGTATAGAAGCAGCTCCACTCCCGTCCCCTCTATAGAATATACCGTAAAGTTCACGCCTTCCCTGAGAGCCGTTGCACCGTTAATTCCGTAAAATCCCGGTCTTACATCATATCCGTTGACCTTATCAAGCGGTATCAGGTGCTTTCTCTGGTCGGCAACTCTTTTTTTTCCGTCCAATTCTGGTTCCTCCTTCTTTGCTTACGCTCTTTCATAAACCAACAGCAGTGTTCCGTTTTCAACGGATACTATCGCATCCTTTCCGACAAAGGAATTGCTTACACCAAGGGTGCGGTCGGAAGTAAGCGCACCGGTGTATTCGTATTTGAGTCCCTGTATGGTCACGCCTTCCGCTATATCACTCAGGCAGATAACGGAAATGCTTCCCTTCATGGCAGCGGAAAGCGTCTTGCTGGCGTTGTGCAGAATTTCCAAGCGGACGCCGTCTCCTAGCATCTGGAGAGAGCAGCCTTTCTTCGCATAAAAGCTCATCATCTGGATATTTGCAAGTGTGTGCGAAATCCGCGCACCGCCGCATCCGCCGTACAATAAAATGTTCCGGTAGCCCTTTTCGTAAGCCTTAGCAACCGCCAGCGCCATGTCGGTGTCATCTTTTTCCACCGGCACAATCTCATAGGGAACCCTTTTCAGTATATCTTCCACAGACTCTGCTTCCTGGATTTCGTTTGCTTCCATAGAATCCAGATCACCTACGAAAAAATCCGGCAGCATGCCGTTTTTCAGCAAAAACTTCAAGCCACCGTCGGCAACGACGACATAAATGTCCTTATTCTTTATTTTCGCGCTGCATCCGGTATGGCAAGTGTCGCAATCCCTGCTGCAATGCTCCGCCTGTTCTCCGTACCCCGCCCATTTCAATAATTTCAGTAATGCGCTCTCCTCGCTTCCCATGGGAGAAGCTCCGATGATAATTGCCTGTTTGTATTCCGTTATTGCCTGTTTCATAACCAATCAGCCGCCTTTCTTGGTATTTATTATACGCAATTGTACGCAAAAAACCAATCGTAAAAATTTACGATTGATTTTTCGATTGACAATTCCCTCTGTCTCCTTTTTATGACAGAACAGCCCATAGTGTCCGATCTTGCGGGAGTTCTGCTGCTGATAGAAGATAACTATGATAAAATTCTTTCTTCCATTATCAACGAATACGGCGTGGAAAAAGATACGGCGGAACGGCTTTACCGGCATTTATGGATTTATTCCCACGGGATTGCCACACTGTGCGTTACCGGAATGTGCCGCTTCACCGGCGAAGAAATAAGCACCATGATGACCGAGGTGTTTACCGGTCTAATGAAAAATGCGAAGGGAGAACGGCACAATGATTGAGGCAAAAGACCTGACTAAATATTACGGAAGCGGAGAAAACCGTTACGATAACGAAGATATTACCACGTTTTCCGACAACCGCCTGACAGAATTCCGGAGGAAAAACATTGCTTTTATTTTTCAGCAATACTATCTCCTGCCGCACATGAACGTTGCCCAAAATGTAAAAATGGGTGCTCGCGCTTTTAAAAGACAATGTGCAGACTTCTTCCAAACCGCGGAAAAAACCGGCAGAAGAAAAGGATGAAGGATTTACCCAGCTTTATGATAGGCGCCATGATAATGCTGATAGGGCTGGTTCTGTCCTTCACTACCCTGTTTCTTGCCATCACAACCGTCATAAACGGGAACACTAAAACGATTGCTATGATGCGGGTATTCGGTTACTCGCAAAAAGAATGCTGCCGTGCGCTCCTTGGGGGATACCGGCCGCTGTCCTACATCGGTTTTGCCATCGGAACCGTGTATCAGTATGCACTGCTCCGCATTATGGTTGACATTGTATTCAAGGATTTTGAGGGTATGCCCGAATATAAATTTGATTTTCCCGTTATGTTTCTTTCCCTTGCCGCTTTTATTCTCATTTACGAAACGATAATGCACATCTATTCCGGCAAGATAAAGGACATTTCCATCAAAGAAATTATGCTTGAGTAGCCAATGCTCCGCTGCCTGCGTCTACATTTTCCAGCCACTTTTTCAGGCTGTCACAGACCGCATATGCCATCGCCCGGTCGCCTTTTAGTTAGCAAAGTCTAATCGGTATGTCTTTAAAAAGCTGCCCTCCGGCAGCCATCTACCTTAAAAAAGTGTGCACACCCATGCAATCAGGGCACAAACGGGAATATAGATAACAAAATGCAAAAGATGCGCCTTTTTGTTATAGCCGAACATATGCGGTCCTACTATGCCTTTTACTTCCGGATAAAAATGGGGGAAGAAATTGGAGTGGCAAAGCAGCACCCAATCGAAGAAAAGGATATCATAGATTTCCATGCAGTAAAGTATCACAAGAAATCTTGCAAAGAATTTCAAGAACGTGAAACCGTTTCTTATACCGTCCCATATGGAAAGGACTGCTGCCCCCGCAAACAATAAAACCGCGATGATTGCTATCACCCAGCCGATAATATGGGCGCCGCGAAATCTCTCCTTTTTATCGGGGATAACCGCTAAAATATCCTTGTGGGCGGAAGAGAAAAATCTCTTATCTTGAATAAATCCGACTCCGCCGTACAGCACTAGAAAATATGCCGCCATAACCATAAGTGTTGCAACTATTGTGATTACCATTTTGAACCTCCTTTAGTTACTCTTTTGTATTTCCGACATGCTGATTATAGCAGACTAACCAATCCATTACAATATTCTTCAAGTTCATAATTGACAATCACACATTACTTTTATATAATTTAATGTGTGATTGTCGAATCGAGGTGAAAAGAATGAACGCTAAGGAAAAAATCGAAGAATTGTTGAAAGCATCGGAGGATGGCACGATTACCGCAGCACAGGTGACAGAAGCAGGACTGCACCGCAGTATTTTACAGGAGTTTGTCAAAAACGGTGAAATGTATCGTTTCGGGCGCGGACTGTATGTGCGGAGCAGCGCGTGGGAGGACGATTTCTACCTCTTGCAGCGTAAGTATGGGCGCGGAATCTACTCGCATGATACTGCACTGTATCTGCTGGGCTATTCAGACCGTACACCGGCGAAATATACGATGACCTTTCCCAAGGGCTACAATGCACCGTCCTTGAAGCAGGAGAATTTAATTGTCAAGCGCGTTATACCGGAGAACTACGAGTTTGGCAGAATTGAAATTGAATCCCCCTCCGGCAATTCAATTTGTGTTTACGATTTGGAACGGACGTTGTGTGACATCCTGCGCGGAAGCGGCGGCGACGTTCAGATTGTCGGGGAAGCCATGAAACGCTATGCGGCATCCAAGGACAAGAATATTCACAGACTGATGCAATATGCAGACCAGCTTCGCGTGAAGCCCAAGGTGCTGCGCTACATGGAGGTTTTGCTATGATTACAAAAAATCCAATGCAACTGAAAGCCTTTATCAAAAACAAAGCAGCGGAAAAGCATATCTCTGCGCAGCTCGTCATGCAGAACTATATGCTCGAACGGCTACTGGAACGAATTTCGCTTTCTCCCTATAAGGGCAATTTCATTCTCAAAGGCGGATTTCTGATTTCTGCCATTGTAGGATTGGACACGCGGGCAACAATGGATTTGGACACAACGATTAAGGGCTTCACCCTGACACATGAAACGATTCGCAAAATCTTTACAGAAATTTGCTCTATCCGGATTGCCGATGACGTGCAGTTTGAAGTCGGCAGCATCTCTGACATTCGAGAAACCGACGATTACCCCGGCATCCGGGTCGCACTGAAAGCAAATTATCCGCCAATCAGTGTACCGCTGACGGTGGATGTCACCACGGGCGATATGATAACGCCCCGTGAGGTGGAATACACCTTTTCCCTGCTGTTCGATGACCGCACGATTAGTATTCTTGCTTATAATCTCGAAACAGTACTTGCGGAAAAGCTGGAGACCGTGCTGTCCCGCAACATTGCAAATACCCGTCCAAGAGATTATTATGACATACATATCCTGTACACGCTACGCGGTGCTGAGTGCGATAAAGCGACGCTGTGCCGGGCACTGGAACGGACAACGCAGAAACGCGGCAGCAGCATGATTTTAACAGATTACCCTGAGATTATAAAGGAGATACGCAAAAGTAGTACACTGCGCAAACTGTGGGAGAAATACCGCCGCGAATATGAGTATGCAACGGATATTTCCTTTGATGATACCTGCAATACCATTCAGACGATATTTGATAGATGTGGATTCGACACTAAGTAATTACAATACTCTTTATGGCGATATCCGCAAAACCTTTTTTGCCTTACTGTTTACAAACTGAATAATGGGACCGGATATGAGTATGGTAACGACCGTGCAAATCCCGAATTTTCCGCCGAGCAGAACACCGATTATAACCATCAGCGCATCCAGTACCATGCGGACTGTTTTTACCTGCCAGTTATTCTTTTCCGCGAGCGCAAATGTCAACGCCTCGTAGGAGCCTCTTCCCAGCGACGCCGAAGCATACAGGCCCGTTCCTGCCGCAAAAAGAACGATGCCCAGCAGCATAATGAGCAGATTAAGCCATAGATACTCACTGTAAACATGGCAATTTGCAAACAAATCCACGCAGACACTGTATACCACCTGATACAGGATTGTGCCTATGTGAATTTGCTTTCTGTCATAAAAAAGGGCAAACAAAATCATGACAACCGCCACTGCAAACGATGCCATTCCCATGCTTATATGAAATGTCTGAGAAATTCCCTGCCACAGCACGGCAAGGGTTGCCCCGCCAAATCCCGCATATAAAGCAAGCGTGATGCCGTAAGCTGCAATGATGGAGCCTGCCACAATCACTATGATTTTTTTAAGTAAATTTCCTGAAAACAAAGTTTTTTCTTTCATCACATCTTCCTTTGCGGATTTTAAAAACACCAATCAAGCTGTTCTTTTTCTACCCCTAATTCCATGCATTTTTTGCATACAGACTTCTTTTCTTCTTTATTTTCAAGATGGTATTTTAAAACAACATCCTTAAGCACAATATACTTATAAACAGCATCCTGAATGTCCACGTACCAAACCATTCCTGATACAGAAGACCGACTTAATGCCTTTGAAAGGTGTTCCGGAAACTCTTCGCAACTGCTGGTAAAGGAAATGGCAGTCCAGTATTTGGGCGTGTTATTTGTCTTCCAGATTTCAACCTTAACAATCTCAATTTCATCTAAAATCTTTTCATCCTGAATGCTTTCTTTAATAATTAATCCGGTATACATAATTCCTTCTCATCCTTTCTGTTTTCTTATTTTGAGAAATATATTCTTAAACTCCATTTACAAATATTTCCAAAAATTCAATTAAAGAGTAATGCCGTTTTTTCCGCCCGTATATAGCGCATGGATTAGCAAAGTCAGTTCTTCCAGCGATATGTCTTTGTCGCGTTTCAGCCACAGCCGGTACATGGACAGTGATATCGTCATGTGAAATTCCGAAATATAAGATTGCAACGGACTATTATTTATGGTTTCCTCCCTTTCCGGGAGAAGTTCCTTCATTAACCTGTCCTGAAAATGAACACCGCCGAACGGACCCAGCAATACCTTTAAGTACTGTTCTTTTTCCGACAGCAATCGCAACAGGTCTGTTTGTGTATGCGTTCCGCTGTTTAATCCTTTCTTAATGTAATGAATTACATCATCTTCTATGTAAATAAGTAACGCATAAATATCCTGAAAATACTCGTAAAAAGTACTGCGGTTATAACCTGCGGCAGCAATAACATCTTTTACATGAATTTTTTCAATGGGACGCTCCCTGTATAAATCACAAAACGCGGCAATAATATTCTTTTTTGTCTGTTCCGTCACTTCCGGCTGCTTTTTCATAAGTTCCTCCGTCCGACATTTTCACTGTAACTGATGGTTGATGATGAGTTTAAGTCACTTTATAATACTATACAACATGATGTCGGACAAAGAAAGGATGATTTTATGAAGCCAATTATCATTTACTACTCACGTTCCGGTAACACGGAAAAAATTGCATTACAGGCTAAAGAAGATTTGAATTGTGAAGCAATCAAGATTGTACCGGAAGAAGCTTACGGAAATTAAATTTCCGCCTGCCTGCGGGTGACAAAAGAGAAGAAAGCGCCTGTCGCTCCGGCATTTTTGACTCCTATTCCGGATTTAAGCGGTTATGACGTGATTTTGCTCGGATATCCCATTTGGGCACAGGACATTCCCCGCTTTGTAGCGGATTTTATTGAAAAATGCGACCTGACCGGTAAAACTGTCGTTCCTTTTGCCACCTACGGTATGAGCGGTATCAACTGGACCATGAAGCATTTAAAACAACTCTGTGTGAATGCAGGTATTAAACTTCCTTTCGACAGCGGTGTTTTCAAAAAAGGAAATTATGAACAATGGATTACCGATGTGAAAAACTTATAACCCATTGTGCAGGCATTTCAGCAGGTTATCAGAGCTTTGTATAATCGCTCCTTCGACGCGCCCGGTGTTTCGTCCAGAGCATATGCAAATTCATCAATTAACAGCTTCTCAACCTGATTTTTATAAACGGACTCTCTTTGTCCGAATTTTTTGCCGTCTTCTTTTATCTTTTTCTCCTTCTGGCACAATTCTTTGAATAAAATAAGATGGTCCGTCACGTCGTATTTGGTCAGCAGCTCATCATAATGGGCCGTCAACTGGGTCTGTTTTGCGGCGCAAAAGGGCTTTGTCTGCATACTTTCCAGTTCCGCCAGATACCGATAGGCTTCCTGTCGGGAAATGATGTTTCTCATAGAGGCACTTGCACCGACGGGAACATAAAACCGGGAATTGTTCGTTGTGCATAAGGGGCGCAATGTATAATAATCTTTTTCTTTGTCCGAAGAAAAGCCGATTTTTCCGATGGCTTCCACTTCACATATTCCAATATTTCTATACATGACATGTTCTCCAACCTGAAACATTCCTTTATTCCTCCGCTTCTGAAAATATATGTATATTTTATCATAATTCCGAGCAGATTTTCAAAGGCACTTTTCTACAAACTTAGCCATTTATACAGTGGTGAAAATGACCACTGCACACTTTGAACCCCCTATTTTTCCTGAATTTCTTTTCCGGTAAGGTATTCGATGTCTATCTCGAAAAGCTGTACCGCTTTTCACGAGCGTGCAATTTCTTCCTCAATCAGTTGTTCATTGGGGTAGTATTTCCTTGCAAGCTGCTTCAACAGCGACGTTGCCCCGGGACCTGCTTCAAGCAGATGGCATCTGCCCAATACCACTACGCTCTGCACAAACGGCGCCCAGGACTCTTCTTTCACGGTTTCATTTCCATAAACGGTAAAGCACACCTTGTCACTGGCTTTCAGGGAGTCGATTTTGTGTCCCGCGCGTGCCCCGTGAAAGAATATTTTCCCAGCCTCTTTGTCGTAAATATAGTTAATCGGAACCGCATACGGATAACCGTCATCCCCGTTTACTGCAAGAATGCCGCGCCGGGCGGACTCTAAAAGCTCTTTTGCCGCCTCTGTGTCGATTTCTTTTGCTTTCCTTCTGATTGTTCTGAACATTATTTTTCTCCTTTATTTCCATACAAAGTCTGTTTGCAAAGGATTTTTGCAGCTTTGAACATTTTTCTTAACAAAAAAACTGTGCAATTACAATCTTTTAATTGAAAGTATATGATATTCCCATGCTGGTTCCACTGAGTTTAAGAAAAATTATAAATTTTATTCCTTTATATCCCTGCGATTTTTGTATGGATATATCCTCATTTGCCGTTTTCCATGTAATATACTTTTTATATTCGTCACTTACATATTGCGGATATATGGGTTTTGTTTTTCTTGGAAAAAGTTCTATCGTTATATTTGAAAAATCCCATTTGTTAAATTTATTTTTATATCCATATAACTCCCAATTTTTCATTCTTTCTATTTCTTATAGAATAACGTAAAAATCCGCAAACGGTCTTAACAAAATTTTAAGTCCGTTTACGGATTTTAGCAAGTCGATATAAGGTTACTCCGCCATCCATTTCTTAATAATTCTTGTTACGTTTCTCTCGATGTCAATACGGGTTTCCTTGCATTCGCGGGGATATTTTCTGCCGGCGGCAAATACGCGGGTCATCAGGTCGCCGCCTATCGGCAGCATGGTTTTTACCATGCCTTCCGGGAATACAAAATGGGTGCCGTGCTTGTAAACAAAAGCCTCCACCTTGCATTCGTGAGGATGGGTTTTCAGTCTTTCTTCCATACGTCTGACATATTTTGCGGCTTCCCACAAAACATCATCCTCTGCAGCCACTAAAATAAGGATGCCCTTTATATTTTCGACCTTGATAAGCTCTTCTTCCTGAACAGGATGTTTCTTCTCGGACTCCCGGAACAAATCAACGGATGCCACAATGTCCTTTCCTTCCTTGCTCTCCTGCTGGATTTTTCTGCCGTATTCAGGATGCCTGTATGCATAGGGCAGATAAGGAAGGGGCTTTCCGTGATAAGAAACCGAAGACTCTCCTTCGCCGGGCCATTCTGTAACGCCGTCTCTCTTTCCCTGATAAAATCCTTCCATGACAAAGTCAGCCGGGGTAAGGGCGAGAGTAAGGGTAATGTCGGGAATATAAGAAGCCGCAATAAGGGAAAGCATTCCTGTAGTGGAAGCGCCGGAAATTGCAATTTTTTCATTTCCTCTTTCTTTTAAGAATTTAACAGCTTCTTCCATTCTTTCAAGAGGGTAATTGTGATGACCGTAATCTTTTTTATCGGGGCTCATGGTAAGTACGTTAATATGAAAGGTTTTCTGAAGCCACTTCACAGCCGATTTTGCCATGAAATCCTCGGTATCATCGCCGTACATGCCGATGATGGCAGCCTTTGCACCTTCTACCGGCCAGTAGCAGCCGTAAAATCTCTCTGTTTCTCTTATTTTTTCCATTGTTCTTCCTCCTCTTTTTCAGTCTGTCCGACCGAAAATCTCGTATATAATACTATCTCTCATACGTTCCATGGTTTCCTCGTAGCCGGCTTTGTGCAGCATTTCCCTGCCTTCCGCTGCGAGAACATAAATTTTAATCAGATTGGTAACCACCGCAATATTCACATCCTGCCGGACGCCTTCCACGTATTGGAAAAACCGGTTGGTGATAACCGTTTCTTTAGAAAGATTGGGACCTACCTGCTCGGGGACCATTTTCAAAAGCCTCTCCTCATCCTCCGGTGTAAGACTCGGAAACACCGTGTATTTTTCATCAATCATAAATTTCAGATACGTTCTTACCTCTGCGGGGCCCGCCTTTTCCTTTCCGTTCAATGCTTCTTTGATAAACTGGGGAATAAGCCTGCGCCGGTACTCCATGACCTCACATACATAGGCTTCCTTGGATGGAAAAAAATTGTAGAAGGTGCTCACGCCGATGCCTGCTGCCTCTGTGATTTTAGCAACTGACATATGTGTCATGCCATATTCCTTTAACAAATCAAAACCTGCTTCCAACATTTTTTCCCGGTATCCTGCCCGTTCTTCCTCAGAAAATACCCTCTTTGCCATTTAATCCTCCATGCCTTTCCATTATCCGTAAATGAGAAATGCCTTTTGTTTATACGAATATTTTTTCTGTTTCATTCGTATCCATATTAGCCTATGCTAACTCACATGTCAACACATTTTGCGAATGTTTTTCAAATTTTATTCGTATACATACTTTATCTTATTCTGTTTATTCATACCAACACCTTCCTTACCACACATCTGAAAAAGCTTTCCGTCCCGCTTTTTTCGTAATCACCGCAAACGCAACCACACAGATAATCACGGATAAAAGGGAACCTGTCGCCGTAGCAAGTCCCATGGGAAACAGCGTCGTCGGGAAAAGCTTGGAGGTCAGGTAAACGCCGGGCACCCTCACAAACATAATGGCAATGATATTGTGGAGGAACGACAGCCCGGATTTTCCGCAGGCGCAGAAATAACCGCTGAAGCTGAAATGAATTCCCGCAAACAAGCAGTCCCATATGTAACCTCGTAGGTACTGACCGCCCAGCCGTATGACTTCCGCACCGCCTGCTGCCTCTTTATCCGTAAACAACGCCACAATGGGCTCCGCCGAAAACTGTATCAGAACCGAAACGATAAGTCCAAATCCCGCCGCTATCAAAATAGCGTAACGGAGAGTGAATCTTGCCCGCTCCGGCTTGTCGGCGCCGATATTCTGGGCGCCCAGTGCGGAAACCGTGGAAAGCATGGAGGAAGGCACCAGGAAGATAAAACTTATGAACTTTTCCACAATGCCGACCGCGGCCGCGTCGTTTAATCCACGGCGGTTCGCAATAATGGTGATAATAATAAACGCCACCTGAATCAGTCCGTCCTGTGCGGCAATGGGAACGCCGATTTTCAAAATCTTGCCGATTACCGCTTTTTCCGGCTTAAAGTCCTTCTTTTCCAAGGGAATGCTGTGACGTCTCCGGATGACAAAAAGGGAAATTGCCACACTGACCGCCTGGGAAACCGTGGTGCCGAGCGCCGCGCCCACAGGACCCAGATGCAGGGCCCCCATGAATACATAGTCCAGCGCAATGTTGGACACGCAGGCAATCGCAATGAAATACATGGGACTTCTGCTGTCACCCATGCCGCGGAATATGGAACTGATAATGTTGTATGCCGTTATAAAAGGTATGCCTATAAAGCAGACGGTCAGGTATGCAACCGTGCCTTCCACCGCCTCTGCGGGTGTGGACATAACGGAAACAATGGGACGCACCAGTAAAAGCAGCAGCACCGTCAGGGCAACAGACACGGAAACAAAAAGTACAACCGTATTTCCCACTGCCTGCGCCGCTTTTCTTCTGTCACCGGCGCCGATATTCTGTGCGATGCTTACCGTGGTGCCCATGGCAAGTCCCACTATCATAACCGTCAGCATGTGCATGACCTGGGAACCGACGGAAACCGCCGTGGTGCTGGCTACGCCTTCAAACTGCCCGATGATGAACAAATCCGCCATTCCGTAAAGGGTCTGTAAAAAATATGACAAAAGATACGGAAGAGAAAATAAAATAACATTTTTAAATACACTTCCGCTTGTAAGATTCTTTTCCATTTCTGATTCTTCTTTCCGATTTTTGCCTTACTTCATTTCAAGCTCAGACTTCTCTTTGCTTTACTTCATTTATTCTACTTCATTTCTAAAGCTTAGTTACTACTCTGTTTTACCTGCTTTATTATAAACTCCACAACAGTTGTAGAATCAAGAAATAAACTTTACAAAAAACGAAATATTATATATAATTTACTTTAGTTGTTAAATGCGTTAAAGTATTAAATTTTAAGGAGAAGGGAAATGCCAATCACAGATTTATTGGAACGCAACGCCAGGGAATATGCCAACGACATCTGCCTTGTGGAAATCAACCCCGAGGTCAAGGAAGTCCGCCGCGTCACCTGGAAGGAATACGAACTTATGGAGCCAAATCCCACGACCCATTACAGACGTGAGATCACCTGGCATGTTATGAACGAAAAAGCAAACCGCTTTGTAAATTTGCTTTTGAGCAGGGGGATTAAAAAAGGAGATAAAGTCGGCATTCTGCTTATGAACTGCTTAGAGTGGCTGCCCATTTATTTCGGTATCTTAAAGACCGGCGCCCTCGCCGTGCCTTTGAACTTCCGCTACGCACCCGATGAAATCGAGTACTGCGTAAATCTGGCAGATGTGGACATTTTAGTATTCGGTCCCGAATTTATCGGCCGTGTGGAAGAAATTGCAGACCGTATCAGTAAAAACCGCCTGCTTTTCTATGTAGGCGACAACTGCCCGACTTTTGCGGAGGACTACACCTCCATGACGGTAAACTGCTCTTCCCTGTCACCGAACATTCCTCTGACGGACGAAGACGATGCCGCTATTTATTTTTCCTCCGGCACCACAGGTTTCCCGAAGGCAATTTTGCATAACCACGAAAGTCTGATGCATGCTGCCCGCGTAGAGCAGAACCATCACGGTCAGACGAAGGACGATGTTTTCCTCTGCATCCCTCCTCTTTACCATACCGGCGCCAAAATGCACTGGTTCGGCAGTCTGATTTCTGGCGGCAAGGCAGTTCTTTTGAAGGGTACGAAGCCCGAATATATTCTGGATGCGGTTTCCAGGGAACAGTGCACCATTGTCTGGCTTTTAGTTCCCTGGGCACAGGATATTTTAGAGGCTCTCGACAGCGGCAGAATTAAACTCTCCGATTATAAATTAGACCAGTGGCGTCTGATGCACATTGGTGCACAGCCTGTTCCGCCCAGCCTTATTAAAAAGTGGAAGGAATACTTCCCGAACCATAAATACGACACCAACTACGGTTTAAGCGAGTCCATCGGACCCGGCTGCGTACATTTAGGTGTGGACAATATTGACAAGGTCGGCGCCATCGGCAAAGCCGGCTACGGCTGGGAAGTTAAAATTGTGGACCCGGACGGCAACACCGTAAAACGCGGCGAGGTCGGTGAGCTCTGCGTAAAAGGCCCCGGCGTCATGACCTGCTACTATCACGATGAAAAGGCAACCGCCGAAGTCTTAAAGGACGGATGGCTCTTTACCGGCGATATGGCACAGGAGGATGAGGACGGCTTTATCTTCCTGGTAGACCGTAAAAAGGACGTTATCATCAGCGGCGGTGAAAACTTATACCCCGTACAGATTGAAGATTTCATCCGCACCCACGGCGGTGTGCATGATGTGGCGGTTATCGGTCTGCCCGACAAGCGTCTCGGCGAAATTGCCTGCGCAATTATCGAGCCGAAAGAGGGCATTACTTTAACGGAAGATGACATCAATACCCTTTGTCAGGCTCTTCCCCGCTACAAGAGACCCCGCAAGATTATTTTTGCGGATATTCCCAGAAATCCTACCGGCAAGATTGAAAAGCCGAAGCTTCGGGAAAAATATGCGGGCGGCAGCGTAGTAGATGCGCAGAACCATGGTTAATATGCCACCACAAATGATACACAATCAGGAATGGATATGCTGCAATATCTGACTTGATCTGCAATCACAATGATACACAGCAACACCTGATACAAAATACAATTAATTTCTACACAATAAAGGAACATTGGTAATGAACAGAAAGATTCTGGTTCTGGATATTGACGGAACACTGGTAAACGATAAGAAAGAAATCACACCCAAAACAAAGGAAAAGCTCATGGAAATGCAGAAAGCAGGCCATGTGCTCATGTTAGCCACCGGGAGACCCACTCCCGGTGCTGCTCGTTTTGTGAAAGAATTGAAGTTAGACGAATACGGCGGTTATCTTCTTTCCTACAACGGCGGACGCATTATGAACTGTAAGACCAAAGAGGTCGTGTATCAGAAGGTACTGCCGAAAGAGGTTATCCCGAAGCTGTATGCTTTCGCAAAAGCCCATAAATGCGGCATTATTACCTATGAAAAGGATACGGTTATTTTAGGAAACGGCATCGACCAGTATATCGAATGGGAGGCAAAATTAAATCAGCTTCCGGTAAAGGAGGTTGACAATTTTGTAGACTATATTACCTTTGATGTGAATAAATGTCTGATGACAGCTCCGCCGAAGGATGCTGAGGTTTACATTGCCATGCTTCAGGAAGAATTTAAGGATACGTTAAGCATTTACCGTTCCGAACCCTATTTCATTGAAGTAATGCCCAAAGATATTGACAAAGCGGCATCCATCGACCGGCTGCTGCCTATGATTGGCTTAAAAAGAGAAGAGTCCGTCTGCTGCGGAGACGGCTACAACGATATCAGCATGATTACCTACGGCGGTGTCGGTGTTGCCATGGCAAACGCCCGGGACGAGGTAAAGGAAGCTGCCGATTTTGTAACCGGCTCCAACGAAGAAGACGGTTTAGTTCAGGTGATTGACACCTTTATTCTTAAGTGATGCTTCTACAAATCCCTTAAACAGCGGATGCGCTTTGTTGGGACGGCTCTTGAATTCCGGATGATACTGGACACCGACATAGAACGGAGAATCTGCAAGCTCTACGGTTTCTACCAGTCTTTCATCCGGTGAGGTTCCGCTTAAAATCAGACCGCACTCCGCTAATTTTTCTCTGTATTCATTGTTAAACTCATATCTGTGACGATGTCTTTCCCTTATTTCCGTTTTACCGTAACATTTTTCCATAGTGGTACCCGGTTTGATCACGCAGGGATAACTGCCTAAACGAAGGGTGCCGCCCTTGTCGATTTCATCGCTCTGTCCCGGCATGAAGTCAATTACCTTGTGGGCACAGGTAAAGTCAAATTCACCGGAGTTGGCATCCTTAATACCTGCCACATCCCTTGCAAAGGAAATCACCGCAATCTGCATACCAAGGCAGATGCCGAAGTAGGGAATTTTCTTATCTCTTGCATATCTGGCTGCCAACAGCATGCCTTCAATACCTCTGTCACCAAAGCCACCCGGTACAATGATGCCGTCCACTTTGCTTAAAACTTCATCGTAATTGTCTTCTTTCAAAGTTTCGGAGTCAATCCAGGAAATCTTCACATCCGCTTCGGTTTCGTAGCCGGCATGACGAAGCGCTTCGGCAACGGAAAGATAAGCGTCATGAAGCTGCACATATTTTCCCACAAGTCCGATGGTTACGGTATTTTTCAGTCCTTTAATTCTTTCAATCAGGTTTTCCCACTCTGTTAAATCCGGATTGGGAGCATCGATATGAAGCTCTCTGCAGACGATGGAGGAAAGGTTTGCCTTTTCCAGCATCAGCGGTGCTTCGTAAAGAATGGGAAGTGTCAGGTTTTCAATGACACAGTCCGGTTTTACATTACAGAAGCCGGAAATTTTATGGAAAATGCTTTCATCCGTAATGGGTTCGTCCGTACGGAGTACAATAATGTCAGGAGAAATACCAAGTCCCTGCAGTTCCTTTACGGAGTGCTGGGTGGGTTTGGATTTGTGTTCACCGGATGCCTTCAGATAAGGAACCAGGGTCACATGAACATAAAGGGAGTTTTCACTGCCCACTTCATGTCCTACCTGACGGATAGCTTCGATAAAGGGCTGGCTTTCTATATCACCGATGGTTCCGCCGATTTCCGTAATGACAATATCCGCATCCGTTTTTTTACCTACATTATAAATGAAACGCTTGATTTCATCGGTAATGTGCGGAATGGTCTGTACCGTGCTGCCTAAATATTCGCCTCTTCTTTCCTTGCCGATAACATTGGAATATACCTTACCGGTAGTCAGGTTTGAATATTTATTTAAGTCCTCATCGATAAATCTTTCGTAATGCCCGAGGTCAAGATCGGTTTCCGCACCGTCCTCGGTTACATATACTTCCCCATGCTGATAAGGGCTCATAGTACCCGGATCCACATTGATGTAAGGGTCAAGCTTCTGAGAAGCCACCTTAAGTCCTCTTGCTTTTAACAAACGGCCAAGAGATGCCGCCGTGATTCCTTTTCCCAGACCGGAAACAACACCACCTGTTACAAAAATATACTTTGCCATACAAAATTCCTCCAAACTGTTTTACTATTGTTTACATTTGCTATATAAAAAAGGTGTCTTTGAGCCTATACTCAAAGACACCTTTGTCTTTCATTATGTTTTATAAATTATAATAAGGTTTTCTTGCCGATGTTGATAATTCGTACAATCACAACACTAAGTAATACATTCACAGCCATTTCTACCAGGAAATTTAATCCTACAAGACCAAAAATCATATATGCACCTGCATTTTCAAATTCGGCTGCAGCAGCCCATCCTTTAATGGTTTCGTAAAAAAACAGACGACAACCCAGTAAAAAAATACCGGTATTTACAATGGGTGCGGAAATTGCTGCAACAAGTACTGCTACATACTCATTTACCTTCTTAAGCACACTGTAGATCAGTCCTGCCACAAGACCGGCCATAATACCCTTCAACAAACAGGTTACAATGGTACCTGGAACACTGACTGCAAGAAATGCTCCTGCATCGGTAAAAAGTACAATCGCACCGAAGATGAATCCAAGCCATGCTCCTGCAATCCATCCATAAAGTGCCGCTCCTACTACAATGGGAATCAATACAAAGGTAACACTAAAGGGACCGAATTTGATTCCGACTGCAAGGCTTTGCAGTACAACCACAATTGCTGTAAGAAGTCCAATTCCTACAATTTTTTTTGTTTTGCTGTTCATATTTAGTTTTCCTCCTTGTTATCATTCTTCCTCATGGAAGATACAATACAATACCGAAATATATTACCATTCCCGGTTTCTTTTTGCAAGGAGAATATTTTAGAAAATAACACAGAAAATTTTACATCTGTGATCCGGACGCATCCTCATTCTGCTGATACAGAGCTAAAAACTGATTCATATCCGATTTATATAAAAAAGCAAGTTCATCGGAGTATCCCAGAATAATGCCGGGAAATCTTTCATGTACCAGATCAAGCAGTCTCATGGCATCATCCTTATTTTTTACAAGCACACTGTTGATTTCCTTGTTTTTACTGCGGAATGTTACGGAATACGTGGTGGAAACCGTAATGAAATACTGTTTATTCTTGGTTACCTGCATGTAAGCCCATATACAATCCTGCAGACTGACAATCTTCGGAACCATGGAACCGCTGTCGATAATGTAGGTTCTTCCTACCTTCAAATCCTTGTTGAAATCAACACCGGAATCAAATTCGGCACAGACTCTTTCCAATTCCGCAGAGCCTTTTCTTGCCAGAGCTTTTTTCATGCTCTTTAAGTAACCGCCGTTTGCCACATATACCATCAGAATAATCATCATAATTACAAGAAGCAGACCTAAGAAGGCAAAAATGCATACGGAAATCGTCCCGCCGTGCTGCATGCCGTCTACTTTTATGTAATAAGGATGGCACAATTCCCTGATTTCATCATCGGAATAGCCGTAGTCCTCAAACATATCCTTGTAGTAATAAAGCATGGTGTCGTCCATGGGAAGCACCTGGCCTTTTACGGTAAGATATTTGTCCAGAGTGGAGAAAAGCTCCTCGTTGGTCATGCTGTAATCATTGTACCACTCGTCATATTTTTCACTGAAATTACTTATGTTGTCTTCGATGACTTCCAGGTCGTCATAATATCTGGAACCGAAGTAAATACCCATGAATTCCATGGTATCGCCGGACTTAAAGTAACTTCTGATATCCGGAATGGTAATGGCATAAACCATGCCGGAGCTGCGGGAAGATATTTTTCTGCCGTTCTGGGTCTGCGTGGAAGTTTCCTCTGCAAAGCAGCCGTAGTTAAAATCGTAGTCAATGACCACATACGGCTTTTTTTCCAGATCATCCGCGGTGAGGTCCTTAAAATCCATGGGACCTTTCAGAACCTTTAGACAGTCCGGTCCGAAAATAACCAGCAGTACAATGCCGGCAATCAGACCTATGCCCGTCAGCCATAAAGATTTTCTAAACGATTTTTTTCTCAGATATTCTAACATCACTCTCTCCCTTTACCCTCAGTTCTTTTGTAGTGCTTTTTTATAACTTCATAAAACCTTATTCCCCATCATTTTCTTCGGAGGAGTCCTCTTCGTCGCCTTTGTAAATTTTATCCTCTTCGGAATCTTCTTCTTCATAGAATTCCGTTTCTTCAGAGGCTTCAATGGCATCCTCAATGTTTTCAAACTCTTTGTCGTCGCTTACGATTTTCTCCCGCACTTTTGCAATCTGTGCAACCTTCACGCCGTCTTTTAAGTTTATGAGCTTCACACCGGAGGTTATACGTCCCAAAGTGGAAATTTCCTGTACACGAAGCTGGATGATGATGCCCTCCGTGGTAATCATCATAATTTCGTTGTCGTCGTTTACTGCCTTTACGCCGACCACTTCACCGGTCTTATCAGTAATCTTATAGCACTTTACACCCTTGCCGCCGCGCTTCTGTACGGTAAACTCATCCATGGGCGTACGTTTGCCGAGACCGTTTTCGGAAGCAATGAGTAAAGAGTCGCCCTGGGATGCCAGCTGCATGCCTACGATGCAATCGCCGTCGGAAAGGTTCATACCGATAACACCCATGGAGGTACGACCGGTAGCCCTGACATCGGTTTCTAAGAAACGGATGCACATACCGAACCTGGTAACTAAGAAGATTTCACTGTCCTTATCGGTTACCTTCACTTCAATCAGTTCATCGTCTTCCCTTAAATTGATAGCAGCCAGACCGTTCTTGCGGACATTACTGTATTCCATAAGAGGAGTCTTCTTGGCAATACCCTTTTTGGTAATCATAAAGAGGTTCTTGTTGTCGTCATAGTTGCTGATGGGAATCATGGCGGTAATCTTTTCACCCGGATTTAAATTCAGCAGATTGATAATGGCAACACCTCTTGCGGTTCTGCCCGCTTCTGGAATTTCATAAGCCTTTAAGCGGTAAACCCTGCCCTGATTGGTAAAGAAATTCAGGTAGTGGTGGGTAGTCGTCATGAGAAGATCCTCGATGTAGTCCTCATCAATGGTCTGCATACCCTTAATTCCTTTGCCTCCTCTGTTCTGGGCTTTGAAATTGTCCACGGTCATACGCTTGATATAGCCTAATTTTGTCATGGCAATGACTGTATTTCCTCTGGGAACCAGATCCTCCATGGAAATATCTAATTCGTCATAACCAATTTTACTTCTTCTGTCATCGCCGTACTTATCGGCAATGGCGGTAATTTCTGTTTTGATAACGCCAAGCAGGATATTTTCATCTCCTAAAATAGCCTTTAATTCGGCAATTCTCTTTACTAAATCCGCATGCTCGTTCTCTAACTTTTCTCTTTCCAGACCTGTCAGAGCACGCAGACGCATATCGACGATTGCCTGTGCCTGTGCGTCGCTTAATTCAAAGCGCTCCATCAATCTTTCCTTGGCAACTTGCGCATTGGCGCTGCTGCGGATAATGGAAATCACTTCATCAATATAATCAAGGGCTTTTAAAAGACCCTGTAAAATATGGTCTCTTTCTTCTGCCTTGTTCAAATCGTATTTAGTTCTTCTGGTAACGACATCTTCCTGATGCTTTAAGTAATTTTTCAGGATATCCAGAAGGTTCATAACCTTTGGCTCATTATTCACAAGCGCCAGCATAATGACACCGAAAGTATCCTGTAACTGGGTGTGCTTGTAGAGAAGGTTTAAGATTACGTTGGCATTGACATCTCTACGCAGCTCAATCACTACTCTGACACCCTCACGGTTGGACTCATCGCGAAGGTCGGTAATGCCGTCGATTTTCTTTAATTTTACAAGCTCGGCAATCTTCTGGATGAGGTTTGCCTTGTTTACCATGTAAGGAAGCTCGGTTACGATAATCTGGGACTTGCCGTTGGGCAGGGTTTCAATATTGGTAACCGCACGCACTCTTACCTTGCCGCGGCCGGTACGGTAAGCTTCTTCGCTGCCTCTGGTACCCAAAATCAGACCGCCGGTGGGAAAATCCGGTGCTTTTACAATATCCAGCACTTCTTCGATTTCAGTATCTCTGCCTTCTTCCACCCTGTTGTCGATAATTTTTACAACAGCCTTTACCACCTCACGAAGGTTGTGGGGAGGAATATTGGTCGCCATACCTACGGCAATACCTGTGGTGCCGTTTACTAAAAGATTAGGAAAACGGCTGGGAAGAACAACCGGTTCTTTTTCTGTTTCATCGAAGTTCGGGATGAAATCAACGGTATCTTTGTTGATATCCGCAAGCAATTCCATGGAAATTTTGGAAAGGCGGGCCTCTGTGTAACGCATTGCCGCCGCGCCGTCACCATCCATGGAACCGAAGTTGCCGTGACCGTCTACAAGAGGATAACGGAAGTTCCAGTCCTGCGCCATGTTTACCAATGCACCGTAAATGGAACTGTCACCATGGGGATGATATTTACCCATGGTATCGCCGACGATACGGGCACTCTTACGGTGAGGCTTGTCGGGACCGTTGTTAAGTTCAATCATGGAATAAAGCACTCTTCTCTGTACGGGCTTTAATCCGTCTCTTACATCGGGAAGGGCTCTTGCCGCGATAACACTCATGGCATAATCAATATAACAGGTTTCCATCGTTTTCTTAAGATCCACTACATGAACCTTATCAAACTGGTTTCCTTTCTGAATCTGGTCAAAAATATTGTCTTGCATATTCCCTCTCAATCTGCCCTAATAGGGCTTTATCAGGATACATTTTTCTATCAGATATCCAAATTCTTAACAAACTTTGCGTTCTCTTCAATAAATTCTCTTCGGGGTTCTACCTTGTCGCCCATAAGTGTGGTAAAGGTAAGGTCGATTTCGGATTCGGTTTCCTCGTCGATATTGACGCGGAGAAGAATTCTTCTTTCCGGGTCCATGGTGGTTTCCCAGAGCTGCTCCGCATCCATTTCGCCCAGACCTTTGTAACGCTGGATTTTATTGTTCTGGTCACGGCCTACTTCTTCTAAAATTTTGTTCAGTTCTTCATCACTGTAGGCATACCATACTTTTTTGTTTTTCTCCAGCTTGTAAAGAGGAGGCTGCGCCAGATAAACATGTCCCTGTTTAATCAGCTCCGGCATGAAACGGTAAAGGAACGTAAGCAGCAGAGTACTGATATGGGCGCCGTCCACATCGGCATCGGTCATGATGATGATTTTGTGGTAACGAAGCTTGCTTATATCAAAGTCTTCATGGATGCCCGTACCGAATGCGGTAATCATAGCCTTGATTTCCGCATTGGCATAAATTTTGTCCAGTCTCGCTTTTTCCACGTTCAGAATTTTTCCTCGAAGGGGAAGAATTGCCTGGGTTGCACGGGCTCTTGCCGTCTTGGCGCTGCCGCCCGCGGAATCTCCTTCGACGATGTAAATTTCGCAGTTCTTCGGGTCCTTATCGGAGCAGTCCGCTAATTTTCCGGGTAAAGACATACCTTCCAGAGCCGTTTTTCTTCTGGTAAGCTCTCTTGCCTTTCTTGCCGCTTCCCTTGCTCTCTGCGCCAGAATGGATTTTTCACAGATGGTCTTGGCGATGTTGGGGTTCTGCTCTAAGTAATAAGTAAGCTGTTCGGATACAATATTGTCCACAGCGGTTCTTGCTTCGGAGTTGCCGAGCTTCTGCTTGGTCTGACCTTCAAACTGAGGCTCCTCAATCTTGACACTGATAATTGCCGTAAGACCTTCTCTGATATCTTCACCGGAAAGATTCGCTTCACTATCCTTCAAAAGCTTGGCGTTTCTGGCATAATCATTGAAGGTTTTGGTGATGGCATTCCTAAAGCCCTGTAAATGGGTACCTCCCTCCGGAGTATTGATGTTATTTACGAAGCTGTATACGGACTCGGTATAAGAGTCATTGTGCTGGAAAGCAACTTCCACGTACACGTTGTTCTTGGTGCCTTCAAAATAGAGCACGTTTTCATAAAGAGCTTCTTTGCTTCTGTTCAAGTAAGTGACAAATTCCTTGATACCGCCTTCGTAATAGAATTCCATCACACGCTCTTTTTTATTTTTTAATTCTTCTTTTTCTTCTTCTCTTTCCTTTTCGTCATCGGGGAAAACTTCCATATTTTCACTGTCTTCATTTTCCCTGTCTTCATAAGCTCTTTCCAGAAGTGTCTGGATTTGGGCATTTTCATGAGTATCATCCTCTACGCGGGTGTCCCTTAAAATGATACGCAGACCTTTGGTAAGGAAAGCCATTTCACGAAGTCTTGTCTTTAAAACATCAAAATCATAAACGGTGGTTTCCTGGAAAATAGTAGCATCCGGCTTAAAGGTAACCTTGGTGCCGGTCTTTTCTATATCACAGGTACCAATCTGCTTCAACGGATAGCAGGTATGGCCTTTTTCATAACGCTGCTTATAAACCTTGCCTTCCTGACAGATTTCTACTTCCAGCCAGTCAGACAAAGCATTAACAACGGATGCTCCCACGCCGTGCAGACCGCCGGAAACCTTGTATCCTCCACCGCCGAATTTACCTCCCGCATGCAGAATGGTAAATACCACTTCCACCGCCGCAATACCGGCTTTATGATTGATACCGACGGGAATACCGCGGCCGTTATCTATAACCGTAATGGAATTGTCCGGATTGATGGTGACTTCAATGGTATCACAATAACCTGCAAGAGCTTCATCCACCGCATTGTCCACGATTTCATAAACAAGGTGATGCAGACCTCTTGAAGAGGTGGAACCAATATACATACCCGGTCTTTTTCTTACAGCTTCCAATCCTTCCAAAATCTGAATCTGGTCGGCGCCATATTCATTTTCCACTGCTGTATTGTTTAAGACTTCCTCACTCATTTATCCTCCAATCCGCCGCCGAAGGCGGCTTCCGATCCAAAATTTAATTTTCTGAAGTAACAACTCCGTTTGAAACCTTGAAAATCTTATTCATTTCCACTCTGTTGTTGACAAACTCCTCAAGACCCGTACAGGTAATAATGGTCTGGATGTCTCCGATACCGTTTAAGAGGAAATTCTGCCTGTTGCTGTCAAGCTCGGACAACACATCATCCAGTAAAAGGATGGGCGTATCCTTTGTAATCTTTTTTATCAGCTCTATTTCCGATAATTTCAGGGAAAGAGCCGCCGTTCTCTGCTGTCCCTGGGAACCGAATCTGCGGATGTCAATACCGTTTGCATAAAACGAAAAGTCATCTCTGTGAGGGCCTACCGTGGTCTGCTTTAACTTGATGTCCTTATCCTGAGCCGCCCGCAGGGACGCCTCAAAATTTTCAATCTCCACATCCGGTTCATATACAATTTTAAGCTCTTCCTTATCACCGGAAAGCCTCTTATGTATGTTATAAATAATTTCGTTTAACTGATCCACAAACACTTTTCTTCTTTCGATGATTTTGCTGCCGAAAGAAACAAGCTGGGAGTCCCAGATCATCAGGGTATCTTTCAAATCCGGGCGGAAATATAAATCCTTTAACAGCTTATTGCGCTGATTGGCAATCTTATTATAATGATTCAGATTGTAAAGATAAAAGCTGTCCAGCTGGCACAGTTCCATATCCACAAATCTTCTTCTCTCCGCAGGACCGTTTTTTATGATACTCAGATCCTCCGGTGAGAAAAACACAACATTGCAAAGCCCAAGCAAATCTGCCGCTTTTTTTATCTTTGTACCGTCAATGGCAATTCCCTTGGATTTATTCTTGCGGAGGTGCATATCCACTCTGGTTTCCACACCCTCTTTTTCCAGGTAGGTGCGGATATGCGCTTCCTCTTTATTAAAATTTACAATCTCTTTGTCTTTGCTGCTTTTATGAGATTTTGTAGTGGCTGCTACATAAATGGACTCCAGAATATTGGTCTTTCCCTGCGCATTGTTTCCGTAAAGGATATTGGTTCCCTTATCGAACTGAATATCAAGAAATTCATAATTTCTGTAATCCGCCAGTTCCAGTCTCTTAATAATCAAAGTCTTTATCCTTTACTAATTTTAATCTGTTTTCCTTCAAATTCGACGATATCTCCGTCGTAAAGCTTTCTGCCGCGGCGTTCATCCACTTCGCCGTTTACTTTTACAAGACCGTCCTGTACGGCAAACTTGGCATCCACGCCGGACTCGCATAAATTTGCCGCTTTCAGAGCCTGTCCCAGCTTAATAAAATCATCTCTTAAATAAAGAGTTTCCATTTTTTTTCCTTTCAAATCAGATACCTGTAATTTATTTTTTCAATTTAGCTGACTGTCGTAAAGTTTACAGGTAAAATCAGATAAATATAGCTTTCGTTTGCATCCTTTATAAAGCAGGGAGCCTTCGGATTTACCAGATAAATATCTATTTCTTCATCATCGATGACACGAAGGGCATCAATTAAGAACTTTGGATTGAAACCAATCATCATGTCACGGCCGCTCTTTTCAATGTCGATTTCTTCGTTCATGCTGCCGATGATGGAATTGATTTTTAATTCCATGGAACCGTCGCTTATGGTAATGATAATTGGCTTTTTATCTCCCTCTTTTACCAGAAGAGTAGCTCTGTCAATACAGCTTAAGAATTCCTTCTTGTTAATCCTTACCTTAGTTTCGTAATCGCTGGAAAGCATCTGCTCAATCTTGAAGTATTCGCCTTCAATAAGTCTGGAAACCACAACTGTATTTTCAAATTCAAATAAAATATGCTTCTGGGTAAAGAAGATGTTTACATCCTTATCCGCATCTCCGGGTAAAATCTTGCTGATTTCGTTTAAGGTCTTACCGGGAACTATAACCTTCTTGGGAGTGTATTCATTCTTTAGATCAATCTTACGGATGGAAATTCTGTGTCCGTCCAGGGAAACAACCTTCAGTTCGGAACCGTTGATATCGAAAAGCTCACCTGTCATAATCTTGTTGGTGTCGTTGTCCGCAATGGAAAAAATGGTCTGTCTTACCACTTCTTTTAAGGTGTACTGGGAAATTACCACACAGTCGTTCTTCTCAATGGAAGGAAGATAGGAGAAATCCTCTCCGGATTTGGCAATAATCGTAAATTTAGCTTTTTCACAGGTAATAATGGTCTTAAAGCTGTCGTCTGTTTCAATGGTAACATCATTGTCGGGAAGCTTTCTTACAATATCAAGGAAAATCCTGGCATCCAGGGCAATGGTACCTTTTTCCAGAATATTACCTTCAATCACGGTTTCTATACCCAACTCCATGTCATTGGCGGTAAATTTAATGATACCGTCCTTTGCTTCTACCAGAATACATTCTAAAATAGACATGGTAGTTTTATTGGGAACCGCTTTGGAAACAATCTGCAAACCATTTAAAAGACTCTGTTTGGAACAAATAAACTTCATTGTGTATAACTCCCTTCTCTGAAAACAAGTAACTGCAAGCGTGCACTTTTATAAATAAATATATAAATATTTAAGAGTATCCTTAGTAATGGATGTTGATATGTGTAAAACTCTCTTTATTATAGCATTTATAAGGAAAAAATGATAGTACAACATGGTGGAAAAGCCCAAAACAGCATATGGATAACTCTGAACTTATTCACACCGTTTCTGAATCCCTTAAAACGGTCATAAAACTTATTCACATTTCTTTCTTCTTTTTACACAGGTTACCCACAGTATGACCACTGAAAAAAGTGGACAACTTTATGTAAAAAGAAGAGAGGTGTTGATAAATAAAATTAAACCGGACTCAGTTTCTTCTTAATTATATCAATCTTGTTGTTTAAGTCCTCATCCGTCTTGATGCCGTCGGCAATTGTGTTCACACCGTGGATAATGGTGGTGTGATCCTTTTTGTTTAATATCTTGGCAATGTTCTGGTAGGAGAGGTCCGTGTATTCCCTGCACAGATACATGACAATTTGTCTGGTAAGAGCAAGATCGGCGGTTCTCTTCTTGGAAATAATGTCCTCCGGCTTCACACCGAAATGTTCGGAAACTACATTAATAATAAGCTCCGGTGTAATTTCCTTCTGCTTGTCCGGGGAAATGATGTCCTTTAAGGCTTCTTCCGCAAGCTCTAAGGAAGGATTTACCTTATTTAATTTGGAGAAAGCAATAATCTTGTTGAAGGCGCCTTCCAGTTCCCGGATATTTGACTTGATGTTGGTTGCAATATAGTTGATGATGTCTTCGTCAATCTGCATGGAGCAGTTTTCCGCGTTTTTACGAAGAATAGCCATTCTGGTTTCGTAATCGGGCGGCTGGATATCTGCAATCAGTCCCCACTCAAAACGGGAGCGGAAACGTTCATCCAGAGTTTCCATTTCTTTGGGAGGTCTATCGGATGAAAGAACAATCTGTTTGCCGGCAGCATGCAGGACATTAAAGGTGTGGAAAAATTCTTCCTGTGTACTTTCTTTACCTATAATAAATTGTACGTCATCGACCATCAGCACATCCACGGTACGGTACTTGTCGCGAAGCTTTGTCATGGCTGCCGCATTACCGCTACGGATAGACTCGATTACTTCGTTGGTAAATTCTTCGGAAGTTACATATAGTACTTTGGTGTCGGAGTCCTTTTCCAAAAGGAAATGTCCGATGGAATGCATAAGGTGGGTCTTGCCCAGTCCGGCTCCTCCGTAAAGGTAAAGAGGGTTGTATGCTTTTCCGGGAGATTCCGCTACCGCAAGGCAGGCAGAATGTGCAAACTTGTTGTTGCTTCCTACTACAAAGGTATCAAATTTATATTTTGGATTTAAATTGGCTGCTTCATAATTGATATTGTAAACGGGAGAGGGTGTAGTAAACTCTTCCCCTTTTAATAAAGAAGAAACATCTTTTTCAATCACAAATTCTACATTATAAGTATGATCAAACATCTCCGAGATGGTGACCTGAAACAGGGATTTGTATTTTGAGTTAATATATTCGGACATACCTGCATTGACATCCGGAATAATGATGTAAACCACGCCTTCTTTGACGCAGCATTCCTTCAGCGGTTTAATCCATGTTTCAAAGGAAACATTGGAAATATTGAATTCGTTCCGCATTTTGTCCGTTATTTCATCCCATTTTTCACTAATAAAATCCATTTTAAAACCATGCCTTTCCGAAACTTTGCCCTATTTACCATAATAATATAAATCCTCAAATAATTCAAATGGAAGTTATCAGCAAAGTTATCCACAATATGTTGATAACTCTGTTTATAAGTCCACTTTCAGGAAAGAATAAAAGGAAAATATGTGTATAACTCCGAAAAATATAATCACATATAAAATGCCCTAAAATAAATAAAAAAATAATGTTTTACACACAAGATACACACCAAAAAGTAAAGTTATCCACAAGTTATACACAATATGTGGATTTTTTTAGGTAAAAATAAGGTGGATGAAATGCCTGTGGATAACTTTAAAAAATTTTTTTAAATGAAAAAAAACCTTGATTTTGCTTGACATTGCGCTGTTTATTAAGTACAATCAATATGCTATTTTCCAATAAAATGAATATCAGAATACCTTTATATATGAGGTTATGAAAGAGGAGGTGTTAAAGTATGAAGATGACATTTCAGCCTAAGAAGAGATCCAGATCTAAGGTTCATGGATTCAGAGCCAGAATGAGTACTCCCGGCGGAAGAAAGGTTTTGGCAGCAAGACGTGCAAAAGGAAGACATAAATTATCCGCATAGGTCACAGCAATGTGACCTATTTCTCTTATTAGTGAGAAAGGCATGGTTAAAGAATGCAGTTTTCGGAATCACTAAAAAAAAATCATCAGTTTCAGTTTGTTTATAAAAACGGCAGGTTCCGCGCCAATAAATACCTTGTAATGTATGTAAAGGAAAATGGCTTAGGTATAAACAGAGTGGGAATAAGCGTCAGTAAAAAAGTAGGTAACAGTGTTGTAAGACATCATGTGACCCGGCTTTTGAGAGAGAGCTACCGGTTGCATGAAAATATATTCAATAGTGGTTTGGATATAGTGGTTGTTGCGAGAAAAGGAGCGGCGGATGTAGGATATTATGAAATAGAAAGCGCGCTTCTTCATCTGGCAAAGCTACACGAAATAATTAAAGTATATTTATGAAAAAAATTTTAATAAGTGTCATAAAATTATATAGGAAATATATTTCTCCCATGAAGCATACAAAATGCCCCTATTATCCTACCTGTTCCCAGTATGGACTGGAAGCGGTGGAAAAATACGGCGCCCTGAAGGGCGGAGCGCTTGCTGTCTGGAGAATATGCAGGTGTAATCCTTTCTCTAAAGGAGGATATGATCCTGTTCCTTGATTTTTTCAGCAGAAAGGAAAAAGATGACAAGTATTGTTTTAACCAGTTGTGGTAATTTACCGATTATTAAGCAGGTTGCCTGGTTACTTGGACAAGTCATGAACGCACTTTTCAATGTGCTTGATTTGATTGGTATCCCAAATATCGGACTTGCTATTTTTTTATTTACCATCATCGTTTATTTACTGATGATGCCCCTTACCATCAAACAGCAGAAGTTCTCCAAATTATCTGCCAAAATGAACCCGGAATTACAGGCTATCCGCAATAAATACAAAAATCGTACCGATACCGATTCCCAGATGCAGATGAATGCGGAAACCCAGGCGGTTTACGCAAAGTACGGTGTTTCTCCTACCGGCAGCTGTCTGCAGCTCTTTATTCAGATGCCTATTCTGTTTGCATTGTATGAAGTAATTTACAGCATTCCTTCTTTTGTTACAAAAATAGGAAATGCTTTCAGCAGTGTGGCAGGAGAAATCATCAGCAGCGGAAAGGTTTCCGCTTTTGTGGAAAGTGTGAAGGGTGCTTCCACCTATATAACCAATGCGGACAACGTAACGGAAAGCACTTTGATTAATGCCTTAAACAGAGTCAATTATTCTGATGTAGAAGTATTTATTAACAACAATTTTGCAGGTAACGCAACCGTTGCAGAGGGTATGAGCCAGATTGAAAGGTACAATTCTTTTCTGGTAAAAGGATTTAGTCTTGCTAATTCTCCTTCCTCTGTGGTTACTTCTTTCTTTAATTCCGGTAATGCAGGAAAGATTACCGTGGCTATGTTAATTATTGCCATTGCCATTCCTGTTCTTTCGGCTGTTACCCAATGGGTCAATGTAATGCTGATGCCGAAGCAGGAAACCGGAAACGGCAACGGTGATATGACGGATACCATGGCATCTTCCATGAAGACCATGAATATGATTATGCCTATCATGTCAGCCTTCTTCTGCTATACATTGCCGGCAGGTCTCGGTCTTTACTGGATCAGCGGTTCCCTGGTAAGAAGTGTGCAGCAGGTTGTTATTAATAAACATATTGATAAAATGGATTTGGATGAAGTAATTGCCAAAAATGCAGACAAGAGTGCCAAGAAGATGGAAAAGCTTGAAAAAAATCAGGCGAAGCTTCAGCAGTATGCCAATATGAACACCAAGAATATGGGTGGTACCGTAAGCACCAAGAATTATACTGCAAAGACCACGGACACAAAGAATGCCAATACAGATAATAAGGAAGTTAAGAAGACCTCTTCCACCGGAGCAAAGCCCGGAAGTCTGATGGCGAAAGCAAATCTTGTAAAAGATTACAATGAAAGAAACAATAAAAACTAATTTCGTTAAAATTTCATAGGAGGTATTTGGGATGGAATATAAAGAGTTCTCAGCAAAAACAGTGGATGACGCCATTACAGCGGCATGTCAGGATTTTTTCGTAACAAGTGATAAGCTGGATTATGAAGTCTTAGAAGAAGGTTCTTCCGGATTTTTAGGAATCGGAGCAAAGCCCGCTCTCATTAAGGCAAGAGTAAAAGAAGATAAAGAAATTGTCAAAGAATCTGTAAAAGAACCCGTTAAAGAAGTTCTGAAAGAAGAAAAGAAATCTGTAAAAGAAACAGCAAAGGTTTCCAGTGTAGATGCAAGGGAAGTAGAAGAAGCAGCAAAGAAGTTCTTAGGCGAAGTATTTGATGCTATGGAAATGGAAGTTATAGTAGATGCCAGGTACGACGATGCTGAAAAAGCTCTTGATGTTGATATGAGAGGCGAAGAAATCGGTATTCTCATAGGTAAGAGAGGACAGACCCTTGACTCTTTACAGTATTTGGTATCTTTAGTAGTAAACAGAGGCCAGGCAGATTATATCCGTGTTAAATTAGATACCGAAAATTACAGACAAAGAAGAAAAGAAACTCTGGAAAATTTAGCAAAGAATATTGCTTATAAGGTAAAGAGAACCAAGAGACCTGTTTCTTTAGAGCCTATGAATCCTTACGAAAGAAGAATTATTCATTCAGCATTACAGAATGACAGATATGTAACCACACACAGTGAAGGGGAAGAACCTTTCAGAAGAGTTGTTGTGTCTTTGAAAAAATAATGTGATGGAGCTGTAGTACCGGGGCAGAGACTGCCTTTTGTAGGGAGGCAGCTCCTATTTTTTTAGAAATTAAAAGGAATCAGTACTATGAATACAGATACAATTGCTGCGATTGCTACGGCGCTTTCGGATTCCGGTATCGGTATTGTCCGTATCAGCGGACCGGAGGCGGTGGAAAAAGCAGATTTACTTTATAAATCAAAAAACGGTAAGTTTCATCTGAAGGATGTAGAAAGCCATACTATTCATTATGGTTTTGTAACGGATGAAGAGGGTAATATTTTGGATGAAGTGATGGTAAGCGTTATGCTTGCCCCGAAAAGTTACACCACAGAGGACACGGTGGAAATTAACTGCCACGGCGGTGTTCTTATGATGCAACGGATTCTGGAAAGAGTGTTGCGGACAGGAGTAAGAATGGCCGAGCCCGGAGAGTTTACAAAAAGGGCTTTCCTTAACGGAAGAATGGATCTTTCCGAGGCGGAAGCGGTAATGGATGTTATTCATGCACAGAATGAATTAGCATTAAAGTCTTCTGTGAGCCAGTTAAAGGGAGCAGTTTCCAATAAGATAAAAGAAATGAGAAGTGAAGTCATTTATGAAATCGCTTTTATTGAATCTGCTTTAGATGACCCCGAACATATCAGTCTGGAAGGTTACCCGGAAAAACTTTCTGAAAAAATAGACAATCTGATAAAGGAAACAGATAAGCTGATTTCTTCATCTAAGGATGGCAAATTCTTAAAGGAAGGTATTAAAACCGTTATTTTAGGAAAACCAAATGCCGGTAAATCTTCTTTTTTAAATGTTTTGTCCGGTGAAGAAAAAGCGATTGTAACTGACATTGCCGGAACCACCCGTGATGTTCTGGAGGAACAGATAAGACTGGACGGCATAGCTTTGAATGTAATAGACACCGCCGGTATCCGTAAAACAGAGGACACAGTGGAAAAAATAGGTGTGGAAAAAGCCAGAAAATATGCGGGGGAAGCTGATTTACTCTTATACATGGTGGACTCTTCCGTTCCCTTTGATGAAAACGATGAAGAAATAAGAGATATTTTAAGGGACAGAAAAGCTATTCTTCTTATGAATAAGTCCGATTTAAGCCAGATAATTACAGAAGAGGATATAAGAAATTTTCTGCAAGGTATCGAAATTCCGATCGTGAAGATTTCCGCTAAGGAAGCTTCCGGTATCGAAGAATTCAAGAAGCTTATCAAGGACATGTTTTTTGAAGGAAAGATTTCTTTTGAAAATGAAATTTATATTACAAACCTGCGTCACAAGGAAGCTTTACAACAGGCAAAAGAATCATTTTTAATGGTTAAAAAAAGTCTGGAAGACGATATGCCGGAAGATTTTTATTCCATTGATTTGATGAATGCCTATATATCTCTGGGAAATATTATCGGAGAAGAGGTTTCCGATGATTTAGTAGATGAGATTTTTTCAAAGTTTTGTATGGGAAAATAAAAAGTGTATGTTATAATATGAAAATAAGTTATGAAAGGCATGGTTATAAAAATGTCAACGGATGAAAAAAAACGTTTTATCATGGATAAAGTAGATGTTTGTGTCATAGGTGCCGGTCATGCCGGTTGTGAAGCGGCTCTGGCATGTGCAAGACTGGGACTGGAAACCGTTATTTTTACGGTAAGTGTGGACAGTATTGCCCTGATGCCCTGCAATCCCAATATAGGCGGTTCTTCCAAGGGACATCTGGTAAGAGAAATAGATGCTCTCGGCGGAGAAATGGGAAAAAATATTGATAAAACTTTTATTCAATCCAAAATGTTGAATGTTTCCAAAGGACCTGCAGTACATTCCCTTCGTGCACAGGCAGACAAGGCGGAATATTCCAGAGCTATGCGTAAGGTTCTGGAAAATCAGGATCACCTTACCATCAAGCAGGCAGAGGTCTGTGAAATTTTGTGGGAAGAGGAAGAAGATAAGGACACAAAGGAGCTTAAGAAAAAAGTGACCGGTGTGGTTACCTATTCTGGAGCCGTTTATGAATGTAAAAGAGTTGTTTTATGTACCGGTACTTATTTAAGGGCAAGATGTCTTTGCGGAGAAGCCATTACTTATACCGGTCCCAACGGACTGCAGCCGGCGAATCATCTTCCGGACAGCTTAAAGGAAATGGGAATTGAGCTTCGCCGGTTTAAAACCGGTACTCCTGCCAGAATGGATAAGAGAAGTATTGATTTTTCCAAAATGGAAGAACAGTTCGGTGATAAAGAAATTGTTCCTTTTTCTTTTTCCACAGATCCGGAATCCATTCAAAAAGAGCAGATTTCCTGTTATTTGACCTATACAAATGAAAAAACACACGAAATTATTCGGTCTAATCTTGACAGATCCCCCATTTATGCGGGTATTATAGAAGGTACAGGGCCAAGATATTGTCCCTCTATCGAAGATAAAGTTGTAAAGTTTGCAGATAAGGACAGACATCAGGTATTTATTGAACCCGAAGGTCTGCATACCAATGAAATGTATGTGGGAGGTATGTCTTCCTCTTTACCTGAGGAAGTGCAGCTTGCCATGTACCGGACGGTGCCTGGGCTGGAGCATTGTAAAATTGTAAGAAATGCTTATGCAATTGAGTATGACTGTATTAACGCAAAACAGCTTTATCCTACACTGGCATTCAAAAAGGTAAACGGTCTTTATGCAGGCGGTCAGTTTAACGGAAGCAGCGGCTATGAAGAAGCAGCAGCCCAGGGACTGATGGCCGGACTTAATGCGGCTCTTTCCCTGCTCGGTAAACAGGAAATTGTACTGGACAGGTCACAGGCTTACATAGGTGTACTGATTGATGATCTGGTTACAAAGGACAACAGGGAGCCTTACCGTATGATGACCTCCCGTGCAGAATATCGTCTGCTTTTAAGACAGGACAATGCAGATTTAAGACTTCGTAAAATCGGTTATGAAGCAGGTCTTGTTTCCAAAGAAGATTACGAGAAGCTTCTGCGCAAGGAAGAACTTATCAAAGAAGAAATCAAACGTCTTAGAAATACCAAAGTGGGCGGTTCCCAGAAAATTCAGGAATTTCTTACAGCACATGAAAGTAATCCTTTGAAGAATGCTGTTTCTTTGGCTGATCTTATGTGTAGACAGGAATTATCCTATGAACTGCTTGCGGAAATTGATGAGAAAAGACCTGTACTGCCAAAAAATGTGGTAGAGCAGGTAGAAATAGAATTGAAATACGAAGGCTATATAGAGAGACAGTCCCGTCAGGTAGAGCAGTATAAGAAAATGGAAAAGAAGCTTTTACCTGTCGACATTGATTATGATGATGTACCCAGTCTACGCATTGAAGCAAGGCAGAAATTGAAGGAGTTCCGTCCGGTTTCCGTTGGACAGGCTTCCAGAATTTCCGGTGTATCTCCGGCAGATATTTCTGTTCTGCTGGTATATTTAGAGCAAAGAAACCATCAGCATAAATAATAGTAACAGGAAAGGCATGGATTTTTAATGTATCGTACCGAACAGTTTGAAGCAGATTTAATGGAATTAGGTATCACGTTGACAGCGGAACAAATTCAGAAATTTATCCGTTATTATGAAATGCTGACGGAATGGAATGAAGTTATGAATTTAACTGCCATTACCGATTATGATGAAGTGATGAAGAAGCATTTTATTGACAGTCTTTCTTTAGTGAAGGCATATGATCTGTCCGGTGATTTATCTGTGATTGATATCGGTACCGGTGCCGGATTTCCCGGTCTGCCGTTAAAGATAGCTTTTCCTAATTTAAAAATTACTCTTTTGGATTCCTTGCAGAAACGTGTTAAATTTTTAAACGCAGTCATAGAAGAATTATCTCTTACAAATATAGAAACCATACATGGACGTGCAGAAGATTATGCGAAGCCTTCTTTACTCCGGGAAAAGTTTGATTTGTGCGTTTCCCGTGCAGTAGCAAATATGACAACACTGTCAGAATTTTGTTTGCCTTTTGTAAAGGTAGACGGTATGTTCATTTCCTATAAATCCGAAAAGATTACAGAAGAAATGAAACAGGCAGAAAAGGCTATTGCTATTCTGGGTGGTAAAGTAAAGAGCCAGACGGAAATTTATCTTCCGGATTCTGATATTTACCGTAATCTTTTTGCAATTGAAAAGGTTGCTGCCTGTCCAAAAAAATATCCTCGTAAAGCAGGACTTCCTGCAAAAGAACCTTTACACTGATAACCGTACTGCTTTGCAGACATTTTTACCCGGAGGTTAGGTAAATATGGCAAATGAGCGTAAGACATCTTTACTGGAAATCTATCAGAACTTTTTAGATGAAGCAGAACTTCTGGAAAGTGAAATCAAGGAAAATGAGTTTTCTATAGAGGAAACAACAGATTATCTTGACCAGTTATATAATAAGGAAACCGATGACTTCAAAGTATTCAGTCCGAGAAATGTATTGAATACCCAGAAGAGAGAAATTGAAAACAACAAGACAAAAATAGAAAAGCTTCAGAATACTAACAGTTATTTAAGAGAAAGGCTGAAGAAAATAAAAGTTTATCTGGAAGCATTGGAAGATGCACTGGATGAAAAGCAGGAAAAGAAAATAAAACCAAATTATTCTATTATAGAGGTGCAGGTTAAAGAAAGAAAAAGAATTGCCCAGGATTTGCATGATACTACTTTACAGAATATATCTTATCTGATTTATAAAGTAGAATTGATAAAAAGATACATGGAAATGGATGTTTCACGTGCAAAAGTGGAGCTTACCTCAATGGACGAAAACTTACGGAATATGATGGAAGAATTGAGGGATATCATATATAGTATTCATCCTGTACATTTCTATGATGTAGGATTTCAAAAATCAGTAGAAGATTTTTTCGATAAATTAAAAGAGAGATATCCTGATTATACTTATGATATAGAAATTAATCCTGTTAAAATAGAAAATACTACTTTACAGATTTCTATTTTTCGTATTATACAGGAAGCTTGCAATAATGCGGTGGTACATTCTAAGGGAAATGTATTACAGGTAAAATTTAAGAAGGAGGTAAATGACTACTATTTATTCATAAAAGATAATGGTGTTGGATTTCAGGGGGAAGCTGAACATAAGTCCAATCATTATGGTTTATCTATAATGAAAGAGAGAGCACAACTTTTAGGGGGAAAGTTAGACATTCAAAGTGATGAAGGGGGAACTAAAATAACAGTCAGAATACCAATATCATAATTATTAATTTTAGGGAGTAAATTATATAAGGGAGGGAATATATGAAAAATAAGAAAACCAAAATTATGATAGTAGATGATTTTGCATTGATAAGGGATGGACTGAAGAATTTATTAGAATTAGATGGTTCTATGAAAGTAATTTCCGAAGCACAGGATGGCATAGATTGTCTAAATAAGTTGAATGAAAAATTGCCGGATATTTTATTGCTCGATATAAATATGCCAAATAAAAATGGACTTGAAGTATTACAGGAAATCCGTAACAATGAAATACCTATTAAGGTAATGATACTGACAATGCATAATGAAATAGACTATCTGCTGAGAGCAATTGAAATAGGAGCAGATGGTTATGCCTCAAAAAATATAAAGTTTGAAGAATTAAAAGAAGCTATTGATTTAATACTTCATGGAGAAAACTTTATTCAGAAAGAACTATTGCCTTTATTAAATTCTAAGATAGAAAAGAAAAATGAAGAATTAGATAAAATAAAGTCGTTAACAAAGAGAGAATTGGAAGTTCTTAAAAATATTGCATTTGGAAATTCCAACAGAGAGATAGCTACTTCCTTAAAAATAAGTGAAAGAACCGTGAAAAATCACATATTTAATATATTCAAGAAGATAGCAGTAACCGATAGAACGCAGGCTGCAGTATTTGCAATCAGAAATGATTTGATATCCTTGAATTAGAAAAAACCGGGAATAAAACCGTAATGTTTCACGTGAAACATTGCGGTTTTTAATATATTTGTGAATTTAAAAACACAAGATAATGTTTCACGTGAAACTTTCTAAATCTATATCTTGTGATTTAATCCGTGAAACATTTAAAAATAAATGGCGTGAAACATTTTTAAAACCTTTATTTAGCGGTATGTTGTTAATAATAGGGAGTCAGAGTGTTCTATGAAATTAGAAAAAAATAGGTTTATAAAATGGTAGTAAATATGACGGAAAGAATAATAGATAAAGAAATTAAATTAGTTACTTATTATAGAAATAATGAGGTCTCCCTTCCATGGTATCAGAATTTAGATGTATGTAAGCAGGTAGATAACAGGGACGAGCCTTATGATTTAGAACTTTTGTATTGTATGTACGATTACCTGAGTTCCAATGGGGATTGCTACTATATAGAATATGAAGGCAAATTAGTAGGGGATGTTTCATTGAGGGACAATGGAGATAAACAGAGCCAGACCATGTTCCAATCCATCGGGTTTGTAAAAACAGAAGAAGAGTGGTATGAATATATAATTTAAATTACACTATGAAGGAGGAACAAGAAAATGTTGGTGGTGAAAATAAAATTTTAAGAACACTGGGACACAAGATAATGTTTCACGTGAAACATTAAACATCAATATATTGTGATTTACTCCTTAAAATACATAAAATTAGCCATTTTACAACATCTGAAGCCCAGCATTTTCGGTAAAAATCCGCATTTCAAAACTAAACTTCTTATAGCCTATCCCAAAAAATGATGTTATAATGTATAAGATGCAAGTTAAAAACAAGCGACTGCACTATGTGCAGGCATTTGTTTTTAACGCATCTTATAACGAGCAAATTGTTTTGCGTAAGCAAAACGAGAGCAAGCGTAAGCTTGGTATTTGCGAGTAATGGAGTTCAACGAACAAGCAGTTCTGCGGAGCAGAACAATGGCAAGCGATAGCTTGCAGCTTGTGAGTGATTGCAGGAGAAAACAAGCGACTGCACTATGTGCAGGCATTTGTTTTTTTACCGAGCCAAAAGCGAGGGATGCTTCTTGAACGACAGTTCAAGAAGATGTACAAGACATAAAATTTAGGTCGTATTAATAGGAAAGGCTTGATATTAAAATGGGAAAAGTTATTGCTATTGCCAATCAAAAGGGTGGTGTGGGTAAGACTACAACATCTATTAATTTATCTGCGTCTCTGGCAGTGAAGGGAAAAAAGGTACTGGTTATTGATACCGATCCGCAGGGAAATACTACCAGCGGATTTGGTGTAGATAAGAATGAACTGGAAAACACCATCTATGAACTGATGTTGGGAGAGTGCTCTATTCAGGATTGTATCTTAAAGGATGTTATAAAAAACGTATCTATTATTCCTTCCAACGTGAATTTGGCGGCAGCGGAAATAGAACTGATTGGTGTAGATAAAAAGGAATTTATTCTGAAGGGAGAAGTTGACTGGATAAAAGATAAGTATGATTTTATCATCATTGACTGTCCTCCTTCTTTAAATACTTTGACAATTAACGCTTTGACAACGGCTGACAGTGTACTGGTTCCTATTCAATGTGAATATTACGCACTGGAAGGTCTGAGCCAGTTAATACATACAGTCAACCTGGTAAAAGAAAGACTGAACCCGGAATTAGATATGGAAGGTGTGGTATTTACCATGTACGATTCCCGTACTAACCTTTCCATGCAGGTGGTAGAAAATGTAAAGGAACATTTAAATCAGAATATTTATAAAACCATGATTCCCAGAAATATCAGATTGGCGGAAGCACCCAGCTATGGCATGCCCATTCATATGTATGACCCGAAGTCAGCCGGTGCGGAGAGTTATATGAGTCTGGCTGATGAGGTAATCAAACATAACAGAAAGAAAAAGTAAGAGGAGGGTATAGCAATGGCAGCAAAAAAAAGTGGATTAGGAAAGGGGCTCGGCAGAGGTCTTGATGCATTAATACCAGAGGAAACAGCAGAAAAAAAGACAGCAGCTCCGGCAAAGGCGGGAGAAGAAAACGAACAGGGTACTATGGTTAAGATTACCAAGGTGGAGCCCAACAAAGAACAGCCCCGTAAAAATTTCGATGAAGATGCGCTGGAAGAACTGGCAGAGTCTATCAAACAGTACGGTTTAATTCAGCCCATAGTCGTACAGGACAGAGGCGACCATTATGAAATTATCGCAGGCGAGCGCCGTTGGAGAGCGGCAAGAATTGCCGGACTGAAAGAAGTTCCCGTTATTATCAAGCATTATTCCGAACAGGAAATTGTAGAAATTTCCCTTATTGAAAATATTCAGCGTGAAAACTTAAACCCTATTGAAGAAGCACAGGCATATAAAAGACTTCTGACAGAGTTCAACCTGAAGCAGGATGAAGTGGCAGAGAGAGTTTCCAAGAGCCGTACTGCTGTAACCAACTCCATGCGTCTGTTAAAGCTTTGCGATGAAGTGCAGCAGATGGTGATTGAAGACATGCTTTCCACCGGACATGCCAGAGCGCTTCTTGCCATTGAAAATCCGGAAGAGCAGTACACCATTGCACAGAAAGTATTTGATGAAAAACTCAGTGTGCGCGATGTAGAAAAGTTAGTGAAAAATCTTCATAAGCCGGAAAAGGCAAAGAAGAAGATAGACGATGAAGCTCTTAAGATTATTTATCAGGAAATTGAAGAGAAATTAAAACAGGCGCTCAGCACCAAGGTTTCCATTACCGGAAAAGAAAAAGGTGCCGGAAAAATGGAAATCGAATTTTACAGTCATGAGGATTTGGACAGACTGGTTGATTTACTGACAAAAGCCTAACAGAAAGATATGAGGAAATACCAATGAATAGTAATATACTGCAAAGTATCGGACTTGGAAATCTGGATATTGCTTACCTGTTTCTGATTTTACTTGTTTTCATTGTAGTGCTTTTTATAATTATAATACTGCAGATGAAAAAGTTAAACCGGTTACAGAAAAGGATAAGTAAATTTATGACAGGCAAGGATGCAAAGAGCCTGGAAAAAGATATTGTAGGTCTGTATGAAGATAACAAGTTTTTGAAAATCAATGTGGACAAAAACAAAAAGGACATCCGCACACTCTACAAGAATATGGAGCATGCATTCCAGAAAATCGGTCTGATAAAATATGATGCATTTCAGCAGATGGGTGGAAAGCTCAGTTTTTCTCTTGCACTGCTGGATGAGAACAACAACGGATTTATTCTGAACTCCGTGCACAGTACGGAGGGATGTTACACCTACACTAAGGAAATAAAGAATGGAGAATGTGCTATTTCATTGGGCAAAGAGGAACAGCAGGCACTTGATATGGCTATCGGAGAATAGCATTCTTACATTAAGAAAGGAACCTACATGAAAATTGTTTCAGTAAATGAACTGAAGGGTAATGAAATAGCAGCTCAGGATATACTTACAAGTGATTACCAGATGATTTTACCGGCAGGTTTCCAAATTAAGGTAAAATATATAGATAAACTGCGCAGCCTGGGGATTGCTAAAGTTTATATCAAGGATGAAAGTTCACAGCAGGAGGAGATTTCCATATTAAAAGAGGATGTGGAAGTTTCCATGAAGGAAAAAGTTAAAGAAGTACTGGAAAAGCATACTTACCGTCATAACGAAGAACTCGCGAGCCTGAATGAAACGGCGGACCATGTCATTACGGAAATCGCGGAAGAAGACGAAGTGATGGAAAAGGTTTATGATGTAAAGCAGCGGAGCACCGATATTTTTGAACACTCCTTAAGTGTGTGCAGTCTGGCAATTCTTACGGCTATAAAATTGGGTTACAGCAGGGAAAGCCTGCACGATATCGGTGTGGGATGTTTATTACATGATATCGGATTACAATATTTAACTATAAACTATCAAAATGAAGATGTTACCACCATGTCCCGGGCAGAAATTGCAGAGTTCAAAAGACATCCGGTTTATGCGTATTCTGCACTGAGAAATGAAAAATGGCTGTCCGACACGGCAAAAGCCATGATTTTGTATCATCATGAAAGGCTGGACGGTTCCGGTTATCCGCTGCATGCCACACAGATTTCAGAACCGGTGCAGATTTTAACAGTGTGCGATACCTTCGATGAAATGATTTGCGGCATCAGCTGCAAAAAAGTAAAGGTTTATGAAGCAATAGAGTATCTGAAAACCTTTAAAAATGTAAAATATAGTGGTAAAATAGTAGATGCGTTTTTTCAGTTCACAGCAGTTTACCCGGTTGGAACCCAGGTGCTTACGGGAGAGGGAGAAACAGGCATCGTCGTCAGACAGAACAGAGAGTTCCCGGACAGACCGGTTCTCAGAATTATTAAAGATAAAAATGGCAAGGATGTTACGGAAGAAAAAATTCTCGACCTTATCCTTGTGCAGAATGTATTTATAGAAAAAGCGATTGATTAGATTTTTATTTAAGGAGGCGTCTACTCATGATAGACATTAAATTTTTAAGAGAAAATCCTGATTTAGTAAAGGAAAATATCAAGAAGAAATTCCAGGATGCAAAGCTTCCCCTTGTTGACGAAGTGATTGCTCTGGATGCAGAGAGCAGAAAGGTTAAGCAGGAAGCGGACGAGCTTCGTGCACAGAAGAACAAGATTTCCAAGGAAATCGGCGCTCTGATGGCACAGGGTAAAAAAGAAGAAGCAGAAGCAAAGAAGGCAGAAGTGGCTGCCCAGTCCAAGAGACTTGCCGAACTGGAAGCAAAAGAGCCGGAATATCAGGAAAAAATCACAGCAATCATGATGAAAATTCCCCAGATTATTGACGCTTCCGTACCTATCGGCAAGGACGACACCCAGAACGTGGAAATTACCAAATTCGGTGAGCCCAAGGTTCCCGATTTTGAAGTACCTTATCATGCAGATATACTGGAAAGAATTAACGGTCTTGATAAAGAGAGCGCCGGCAGAACCAGCGGAAACGGTTTTTATTACCTGATGGGTGATGCTGCCAGAATTCATTCCGCAATGATCAGCTATGCAAGAGATTTCATGATTAACAAGGGATTTACCTATTGTATTCCTCCTTTCATGATTAGAAGCAGCGTGGTAAACGGCGTTATGAGCTTTGATGAAATGGAAGCCATGATGTACAAGATTGAAGGCGAAGACCTTTACCTGATTGGTACTTCCGAACATTCCATGATTGGTAAGTTCAAGGGTCAGATTGTAAACGAAGCAAGCCTTCCCATTACCATGACCTCTTATTCTCCCTGCTTCCGTAAGGAAGTCGGTTCCCACGGTATTGAGGAACGCGGTGTTTACCGTGTGCATCAGTTTGAAAAGCAGGAAATGGTTGTTCTTTGCAAACCCGAAGAGTCCATGGACTGGTACAACAAGATGTGGTCTTACACCGTAGAATTTTTCAGAAGCCTGGACATCCCCGTCCGTACACTGGAATGCTGCAGCGGCGATCTGGCTGACTTAAAGGTAAAATCCTGTGACGTCGAGGCATGGAGCCCCAGACAGAAGAAGTATTTCGAGGTCGGTTCCTGCTCAACCTTAGGTGATGCACAGGCAAGACGTCTCGGTATCCGTACAAAAGGCGAAAATGGTACTTACTTTGTGCATACATTAAATAATACAGTATTGGCTACTCCGAGAGGACTGATTGCATTCCTTGAGAATAATGTAAACGAAGACGGTACTGTAAATATTCCTGAAGCACTTCGTCCTTACATGGGTGGTGTTTCCAAGATTGGCTAATAGATTTACACAGAACGAAAAGAAAGAAGGTGAAATCCTTGCATAAATTTATGAGAGCCATTGGCTTCAGTAAAATCAGTAACAGAAAAGAATTGAAGGCTTTGCTTGCCAGCGTTGTGATGAATGCGGGCAAAAGGGCTTATACCATCAGCGACGAAGAGGTTCTTTTAGGAGAATTCAGCAAGGATTTCGCTGAAAATATGGGCATCGCCGTCTGTGGAGAATTTGACGAGTCGGACGATGAGAAATTTATTTATGAGTATTACTATCCGTATTTAAGAGGCAGAGGCATCACTACAACGGAGGATGTTTCCGTGGAAAGACATGCTGCCAGGGAGTCCTATGCCGGCATCTGCGATGATGTTAAGGTAGGAGTTTCCCTTATTTTTTACCTGCAGAACATGATTCCCTATGTAAAAGCGCAGGCACAGGGAAAGCTTCCCATTAAAGGAACGACACTTACCCTGTCGGCTTTGTCAATCAAGGGAAATATTATGTTCCCCATCAAAAAGGATGAACAGCAGAAGCTGAAAATCAAAAAAGACTCTAATGTGCGTAACAACCTGATTGCAGCGGCAAGACGTGGTGATGAGGAAGCCATCGAAACACTGACGCTGGAAGATATGGATATGTATACCACGATTTCCAAGAAAATCCAGAATGAAGATGTTTTCAGTCTGGTGGATACCTACTGTATGCCTTACGGTGTGGAGTGTGATCAGTATTCCATCCTGGGTGAAATCCAGGAGTGCAATCTGGTGACGAACAGCCTTACCGGTGAAGAAGTTTACCTGATGTCCGTTTACTGCAACGAGCTGACCTTTGATGTCTGTATCAATAAGCTGGACCTCTATGGGGAGCCGGAAATCGGCCGCCGCTTTAAGGGTATCATCTGGCTTCAGGGTTTTATTAATTTTCCGGAATAGATTGACCGGACATTTTCTTTTATGGTATAATTCCATAGTGTAAAAATCTGTTTATCGAAACGGATTTTTATATATGTTTCCTTAGTTAAATGGATATAACAGCCCCCTCCTAAGGTTGTGCTCTACCAGCTGCCTTACGGGGAAAAGTGATCGTTGCCA